>Ga0182004_10000102_pt1 | contig 35844 bp, 27 predicted proteins | sample Sormic07211540_1_FD_120479 | JGI IMG/M metagenome (GOLD analysis project Ga0182004, IMG submission 120479) | Endophyte microbial communities from Sorghum bicolor roots, Mead, Nebraska, USA - 072115-40_1 MetaG | ecosystem: Host-associated > Plants > Roots > Unclassified | place: USA: Nebraska...
TGCAAAGTTGTAGATCACGTCGCTGCCTACAATTTTGATATAAAGTTTATCTTTATTTGAGTTCATATGAAAAAGTTATGAGTTATTTTTCAATATAAAGTTTTTAGATTCGTCCTGTTTTGATCCAGATGAGACTTAAAAACAAGTTTATGGACCAGGATGACACAATTGAGCAAGTTTGAGGACCTATATAAGAGATTTTTAAGTTTAGGGACCAGAATAATACAATCGAACAAGTTTAGGTACCTAAACAGTCGTTTTGCGAGTTTAAGGACCGGGATGACACACCCAAACAAGTTTAGGGACCGCTGATGGACTTTACTCATTAATTTAAAACAGAGCATGCAAAGTGTGAACCTGCAGCCAGGGCCTTGATAGATAGATGTTTGTTTCTTGGGCGCGGACATTAGGTCGCTAACTCATAAACTGCTCTCCTTCTAAAACAGTGATATGCACATTGTGCGTATCTGAGAAAAAAAAAAGATAGATACTCAATCCATCTAAAATTACAAGACGCTTGATTTTTTTATATTAAGTTTGACCACTTTTTTATTCAAAAATTTATATAAAATATTACTTTTTTTAGCTTGGTTTACTGATAAAAGTTTTTTAAAATTAACTTAAATTTAACTATATTTACATAATTTTTTTTAAATAAAATGAGTGGTCAAATTTGGACTAAAAAAAATCAGACATCTTGTAATTTAGGATAGATGGAGTAGGTGTTTGCAAAGACGACCGGCCAGGGTCCATCAGTAGATTAGATCATGATCTGGTGACACGTCGCCTTATCGCCTTGGTACTCAACGAGAGGAGAAAAACGACGTGACCAAAACACCACGCACAGGCGCACAGTTGATGATGAGTGATTTAGTTCAGGAATAAAGAAGAAGGTATATACTTGCATTGACACGGAGCAAATTAAAAAAAAATGAGTATCGAGCGCCGACCACTGCCTAGCAAAGCAAGTAGGAGTATATATATATGTAGCAAGTGTCGTCGTGTCGACCGATCGAGTTTCAGCGCGGACCGTGTACGCCTGGTCCAGCAGCCTGACTGCAAAAATGAGTCCCGAACAGCCTTTGATGTGTTGTAGTAGCTTGTTAACGAACGATCGACCCAAATGAGATGTGGATCTTTGATTTGTCTCAGCGATGATGACAATGCGCGGGTTCTGGTGGCGTTGGATCTCGATGGCATATTTTTATTATCTTTGCTCTTGCCTCCCTTCCCTGACAGCCGTCCGATGGCACGCGATAGATGAGCGTCTTCACATCCTCTGACCTCAAACGATGGATCAGCCTACAGGTCATCGAGCTAGGCGTAGCATCATCGGCAATGTCAAATCCAAGTATAAACGCGTCGGCGCAATTTTTTTTTCTGATGAAGGCTGCTCACATCGGGCTTGTCTTGCCTTGTTTCCAGTTCCACACTTGGCCTTGTTTAGATCTTCTTCTTTTTTATTTTAACAACACTTTTATTTTTATTTGACAAAGATTGTCCATCATGAAGTAACTAGATTTAAAAGATTCGTCTTGCGATTTATAGACAAATTGTGGAGTTTTTGTTTTCATCTATATTTAATGCTCCATGTACGTGCCACAAGATTCGATGTGATGAGAAATCTTAAAAAAATTAATTTTTAGGATGAACTAGACAAGGCCTTATTGACTCAGGGCTTTGTTCGGTTGATCCCCATCGAATCCCTTTGGATCGGAGATTAACGGAACAAGGCCTCAATAAGAGAAGGGCTTCTTGATGGATGAGCCTTCTCTGCATTACTGCAGAGGGATTTGCCGTGGCTGGCAGGGGAGCCTTTAAAGCAATATATGAAAAGATGGCAAGTGACAATTCATTCAGAGAACAACAGATCCTGCTGTCAAGTTGGTCATGCATAGATCTTGGCCATACAACAGTTAAGAGATTTGAATATATGGCAAGTGCCGGTTCATTCAGAGAACAATAATCAGGATATCAAGTCTTGCAAGCATTGGGGATATTATCACCTGAACCAATAAAGGGGTGAGGGAGAGAGTAGAGGAATTTCTTTGAGGCAAAGAGTCACAACTCATGACTGACCACAAAAATCTAACACTGCAAAGTTTTTTTCATAGTTCAAGATATGAGATCCTGCTGTCATATATCAACTGAAGATATCTGTGGACAAGTAGTAAGCTTCCCTTGAACCAATGATGAGGAGTCTCTCTTTTTTTCATATAAATTCCGCCTTTTGTGATTTTGTAAGGACTGTGCCAACTCTAGGACTTCGATATAAAAATTATATGCTTACTGTGAAGCATAGATTGCTGTTCACATATCACAGATATATATTTTTTTTTAGTTTTTAGATTTCCGATTGAAAAGGACATATTAATGAATTTAATTTATAAAAAACAATAAATGAAAATAAAGATTAGGAACTGATTTTTGGTTTGTGGACGAAAGTTGTCACAGATTATTGTTGGCATATATAAACAGATCCAAAAGGTTGTCCCGTTGTAAGTCCCAATTTTAGCCCATGTTTCTGACAATAAAACACAGTTTCAGATATACGAATTTCCAGTAAGTTTTTGTTCCAGAAGCAGACTGGATTTGAAACCCAAATATATATGAATTTCGCATATGCTTCCAGAAGTATTCTCTTGATGGTACACTATCTCTGCTTCACAAGTCTTGTCAGACTGTAAAATCATATTACCAAAGCATTCTTCATTAACCCTATTTTGCAATGGAAATGCAAGCTACACGGTCAGCCATGTGCTGTCTGCTCACTAGCAGCAGCACAGACGGAGACATAAACGTACTGATACACACTTGAGTTATAGAGCAAGCCTAATTTACATGTACTTCTTATTGGAAGGATTTTTATCCATTCTGCTTCTCGTACACTATGCTCTTCTGCCTTCAGCTGCTTCAGTAACTGATGACGATGAGTAGCCCAATCGCCGTGACGATGATGGTCGACGGGACCCCGAATCGGAGGTGGCTCCAGAAGGTGAGGTTGTAGCCGAAGAACTGGGCACGCCTGGCCTGCTCGCAGACAATCAGATTCGCGGCAGAACCGAGAAGGGTGAGGTTGCCAGCCACGGTGCTGACCCATGCAAGGATGAGCCAGGCTTTCCTCTCTGAACCATGAGAAATCGCAGCAGCTGATGCAGCAACTCTTGTACCGAGCAACAGGACTGAAAAACAAAAGAAAAAAAAAATCAGACATAGGATGGACAGAATGAACCAATAATGAATTACTCTCCCAAACTTCTGAAACATGGATCAAAAGAAAATTAGTTTGTTCGGTTCAGTATACTATATAGCTCGCTGATTAGGACAAAACAAATACCTCTAAAATCTATTTTTGTGAGAAGAGCATAGGGTTTCAAGATTATTTTCTAAAGAAATATTCTCAGTACCGCATACTTTACTACTGTACAGAAATTACTCTGCTGTGGAGTTCAAGATATATTTCAGTTCTTAAAGTCAATGGCAAACCAGACCTCTTGTAGCTCCAAAAAAGAATCATTGTAGCAATTCAGTTTGATTATGTATAAGAAATTTAACATATTCTCTTAAAGCTATCCAATTTTCATCCTATGTACACAAGATTAAAGTAATGCTTCCGATTCCTTAATTTAATCATGCTTGCCATGAATAAAGAACAGAAGCCAAATCGGCTACACTGAGCACACAACCTCTCAAAATACCGTGCCATGAATTTTGCAAACAGAAGAGAATATATGTAAAGTATTAAATGGTTATACATGGTCTATGCGTAAGAAAAATTACCTGTAGGAACATTAGAGGCCACATTTGAAAGGATGAGAATCACCACAGCAAGAAGAGCAACACCTCTAGCACTATCGATTCGTGAATATGGTTCCACTAACTCCCATAGTGTGTTTGGTATGCCCGTTTTATTGAATCCATCAACAGTGATAAACATCCCGCAGAAAAAGATCAGCAGTGAGTATGACACCTGCAAGTCATCAAAGTACAACAAGATGATGATCAGTGTTCACACTAAGTAAAGTATCCACTCGTTGTTAAGCCTTAATCAAAATTTGAGGAGCATACCTTCTCAAGACAAGCCTGTGCATCCGTAAAATCAAGTGCCAGAAGAACAAGAGCCGCAGTGATTGCAGTCCAGGACATGTTCAGTCCCATTAGAAGTGCAATGAGCATACCAAGAGTGATAAGATAAACAGCAGTCTTCCAGACAAGTATTTTCCATCTCTTCTCTGCAACTTCAGTTTCTTTCTCCTTTTCCCCATTCATCTCTGGGGCGGGTGCCAAATCCTCTATTATCACACTCCTTTGCTGGCTAGCACTTCTTGTGAACTTCCTTGAGGATGCACCTTCATCTTTCCGATCAGGGACTGTCGAGACCTCTACCACCTCATGCGACATGCTTGATGCCCGCAGAGACTTGATGGCAAGCTGAATGTCAGCCTCAGAATTGACGCTTCTGCTTCTCAGGTTCTCATTCACACTAGATCTGACACTGTTGCTCCTGATGATTGGTTCACTTATGCAATCCTCATCATCTGGATTCAGAGAAGAAACATGTGACATTCTAGCCGGTGTGAACCGATGAGAAGTAACCTCATCGTCGGCAACCACCTCTGGTCCTGTGGCTTGCCCACCCTCCTGATCCTTCTCCACCGACAAGTATTTCCAGAAGTACAAAAGGAGGATAGCAGCGTTTGTCAGAACCCCAACAATCATAGCTGGAAAAACTCCCAGCAAGAACTGGCCAAATGAGATCCCACTCTCCACAGCTATGACAAGGTTCTGAGGGTTCCCGATCGGCGTCGCAGCAGAGCCGATGTTTGAACTAGTGGCAAGGGCCAGAAGGAAAGGCTGTGGTGGCAGGTTGTTTTGCCTAGCAACCTTGAGGATGAACTCAGTGAGGACAACACAGCATGTGTCATTGGTGAAAAGCGCGCTGGCAAACGCGGACACGATGCAGACTCGGAACAGCAGGTCCTTGCTGCCTCTGCTCTTCCACGAGAGCAGGTTTCCGAGGTACTTAAACATGTCAGCCCTCTCAAGGAAGATGCTGACGACCATTGTCCCGAAAAGCAGGCCGATGATCGGGAGGTCAATCGCGGAATACGCGTCCTCCGGGGAGATGACGCGGAACAGGACCATTAGCATAGCACCAAGGAGGGACCCAGCCGTCCGCCCAACAGGCATGAACGGGACGGTGGGGAAGACGGCCATCACCCAGAAAATCCCAAACGCGATACATCCCAGCACTACTTTGGAGGTCCCTGCCAACGCCATATTAGCAAATCCTTTTCTTCCTCTACAACTAAAACTCTTAACAATTGCACTTCAAGAACCTTTCACGACTCACAAATTAAAGAGAGTACAGAACAACCCCCCAAATACCAAGGATCCCCTGCTGGAATGAACCACCTCCTCTCCTCGCCCAACTTAACTCAGGATCCTGCAAAATTGGAGGACAAAGAAACATCGGACGTGAACCAAGGAGCTCAAAAGTAGTATTAAGAGTGTGACAAATATGCAAAAGATTTGCAATTAATGATCCATAGCAAAAAGAAAAAAAAAGAAAAAGGTTCTTGATCCCTTATATAAATTATAAACGAATTATTAGCAACAAACGGTGTTAGACTGCACGAAAACGGGGGACAGGACACATATTGGTATCACAAGCACCCATCACGCCTACTCACGGTGTTATCCTGCAACAATTGAAGCGAGAAAAGAACCCTTATCAATACAGAGCTTTCACGCAGTTCACAAATCTAAAAAAAAAAAGGCAAAAGGTTCCCAGAATTCGGGCTCAGCAGCAGTTGCTATCGCAGCTACTAGCCTACTACTGAACTATAGAACAATCTTGTAGATAGATAGATAGTAGAACACTAAAACCCTACATGCCCAAACAATGATTTTATTTGCCTTAACCCTGGGAATCTGGGTGCGGATCAAGCCGTCTTTTGCAGTGGATAAGATCTGGGCTTACCGACGATAGAAGATCCGGCATGCACCAGTGCCGAAAACAGGTGTTTGTGTGCTAGGTTATGAACTTATTATGATCCGAGTGACCGAGTGAGACTAGACTGGTTTGCTCACCTTCGAGTAGGGGATGAAGGGGAGGGCGGGTAGTCCACAGTGCTGCGAGCGCGCGATTGAGGCGGCGGATCGGTGGGAAGGCTGGAAGTGGAAGCAGAGGTGGTGGAGGACGAAGTGGAAGTGGCGGTGGCGGTCAGGACTCTGGAGGCATGGAGACCCCGAGAGGTGGGTGGGGGCGGCTAAATAGGAGGAAGGCGCGTCGCCATCGCTAATCGCCCATGGCCCATGGGAGCCGCGTGAGCGTGTGGGCCTGTGGGGCACAGAGAGAACATGACAATAATAATAACTCAAGCTTTTCAGTCTTGGGTCACTTGGGTGTGGGTCCCATGTGCAGGTTGGTTCTTATGAGCACCCCAGTGGAGTTCCCATTTTTCTGGGTGATGATGGTGGGCGATTATTTAAGTCAGATGATTTTGGTTTCTTTGCTGATATATACTATATTCCTTTTTCGAATATGCATGCAGGTTGCAATTCTCTAATCCTAGAGTATAAAAACCTTTTACCCACCTATCGCCTACTCCATCCAGTTCCAGTTGTGCTTGAACGTGCTGCTATCTGCTGGCCAGAGGATGTGGCGCCTTAGACAATTTTTTTTAAAAAAAAACTAATTATTCTACTATGTCCACTACTAAACCTAATTTTAAAAATATTTTAAGTAAGAGAAGCTAAATGTACAAACAGATATAGTTCTGAAGAATATATTGCACCAAAACATGCCTTACAATATGGACGACAAGACTACTCATGAATTTTTCACATAGATTCTCTCACAATCTCACATAATCAAACTATTATCACTTTTCTAAAAACACCGTTTGTCACATTATAAAAGCAGCTTTGGTTTTCCAAGTACATAGTTTTTGCTATATATCTAGATATACGTTATGTCTAGATTCATAATAAAAATTATGTATCTAGAAATACAAAGCAATCTATAAGTTAAAATGGAAGGAGCATTTTTCTAATTTAATTTAAGAAAGTGTTACGAAATTGATGACCACAGATTTATGTGCGTTGTCACAGTACACCTAGCATTTTTCCGTTTGCCGTGCGGTGATCGTGATTCGATTCGTGAGCTTCTTCGGTTAGAGACGGAACCGTGATTGATTTGGATGTCTCTGGTGATTTGGATTTTGCGCGTGGGAGCTTGCGGCTCCGTGCTCATCCCTATACTGCTGCCGTGCCCAGTTCTATCATGCGGCGGCGAGGAGGCGACGCGCTCACTGGTGTGGTGCTGCCGCTTTGTTTCTTCACATCCAAGAAAAAGGAAACGCGTCCGGTTCAAGCGACAACAAAACTAGAGGGTACCCGTCGGTCTCAAACCCTCCTTGCTTTGACATCATCCCAACAAACAGTATATGTCCGGGCCGGAGAATAAAGGCAAAATCTTTTCTCGGGGCAGGAAAAGGAGGAGAATTTTGGGATTTTGTCTGGGCCCCAGTACGGCTCCTACTCGACACGTCTTCACAAAGTGTAGGATATATATGTAGCTTCGTGGTTCTATGGCCTTGTGGATATGACCATTGTTTGGGATGTTGGTAGGGGCTACATCATGAACCATCAGATAGATAGATAGATGTGGTTGGAACTTGGAAGAAAGGCTATAATCAAAGAATATATGCTACTCTCAGTAAATAAATCAAGCACTTGTATCCGATATTTTGGTCTGAATAACGCCGATGGGCGCAACTGATGGGGATTTGGTCAGGGGTGAAGGTACTGACCCCAATAAAATTTAGTAAATCCTGTATGAATCCACTGTGGGTAATAGATTTTGCGTGATGAGCAGTAACGGTTTCCATGTTTGGCTTCACCCCTAGATTTGGTTGACGACACCCTAGTGTGTACTATGCAGTAGTATACTAGTATGTAGTAACAGTACTCCCTCAGATGGCGCATGCTCCGTGCTCTCCTGTTTGTTTCACTAAAATTTGACTTATCCTGCTGCTTATACTGATTTGTTTCTATGAGAGGAAAACACCGTTCGCTGAATTAAACTTTTTAATAATGGCAGCTGAGGGTTGGCCATGTGTCAAAAAAAAATTGTGGACAACCAAAGATCAGATTCAGACAAAGGCAAAGAAAAAGGTTCCCTTTCTATATACTTTCTAGTTGCCGTACCGATGACCAAATAATTCAGTACAGTAATATGTAGTGCTGGGAGAGCAGAGAGCACGAACGAAGTCTCCTGTTCAGTGGAACACTGTTGGAAAGAAGACGGTGCAAGTGCGTGCTCAACCCATGAAGGATTGAAGGGGATAGCACCGGCAAGTCGCAACCAATGCCAGGCGCTGAACTGCACATGTCTCTGCAGACTGCACTACTACTCGTTCGTGTGTAGCTTTTACAGAGAGGATCGGACAATATACGTAGTGTCGACCTATATGATTTTATTCGTAGAATTGGGTCCACTCCATGGGTAGTAAACCTAACAAGAGCACCGACAAAGTTTTGCAATTTCTTATGTTACAAATAACCAACAATGTTCAATGGCCTTTAACCTGCTCCGGTGCTCCTGATCTCTGCGTCCGTCCGCGCACACAGCTAAACTAGAGTAGGAGTAGTACCTAGGAAGGCCATGACCATGAACCTCGAATTTTAATTTAATCCAGCTTGAGTTCTTGACAAACCGTAATGATGAAGATGTTGAAACGAAAACTGTTTTCTCTGATATCTGAATATGAAGTGGGAAAAGCCCCAGATATATTCAGAGCTGGGGATCGATGGATCCATTCCAGAACCTAGGAAGGCGATCAACGTCGAGTTTAATCCCCCGCGAGCGCGGCGCCATCAGACGTGATATGATATGATCCGTCCCGCGCCAGCACCATCATCGATCATGTAGTTGTGGTGTGTGCCCACTCCCCAGTCCCCATGAGTGTCGTAACTGCATCAGAATCAGACCGGGACAATTCACCCAACAAAATTAAGCGCCCCGCCGGCCGCCGGTAGCCATCGCCCGGCCAGCAAGGCCATGACGCATGCCGGCGGCCGTCCGATCAGATGAGGCCGCAGAACGGCGCCCAGCGATGGGTGCTGTGCACCCACCACCAGGCCAGTCCACCACCACGGAGAAAGGAGGGGAATCGGACGGAGACGGTGGGATGAGCGCTCTGCTGAGTTGACAAACCACACGGACGTCTTTGCGTTGAGAGATAAAGATAAAGATGAGATGAGACCGTGTGAGGTTTTTCCTCGCCGTCGTCGTCGCTTTGCGATGGCGATCGAGGGACGAAAAAGCTAGCGATGCCTGCGGTGCGGTGCAGGCAGCAGCTCCTCCTCCGCATGGCAAATAATTACCTACCAGCAGTAATTAATCTCGTGTTGACCAGAGTGTAAACAATGTGTGGTGGTTGTGATGGTGCCTACTGGCTGATTCTGACTGAGTCATGGTTTCTTCCTGATCTCTCCATGGCAAATAATTATATAATTGCTTGTGTTAGTAGAGCACTCCACTTGTGACTCTAGTTCGTGTGAGCTTTGTGTCTGCTGTTGATTGGACTGCTAGGCCATGTACTCTCGTACAGTAGTCTTGAGCTGCCAAGCCACTGACCTAGCGCGGCCACCAAACGTTAGGCGGCGTTTAGGACCCTAAAAAATAAATTGTCTACAAGTACTAACTAGCAGAAAACGTACAGGAACCATGCATGTTGCCGTGTACAGCAGGGAAATAAAAAGGCAGTCACTTGCATATGTGTTCATCAATCATCAGACCCGGGTATGCATGCCCGGCCGGCGCACGGGCGTTCATTGCCATGCCTGGGCTGCCGCGCGTGTTGGGTGATCCCGTACGTGCAAGCAAGAAGCAGCCCAGCTACAAGTTGCAGCGTTGACGTTCAGTACATACTGTGACTAGTGGCTTCTCATGCTCCTGCTCCTGCTCCACTACGTACTCGGATCTTCCGATGTGATATGAATGCACCCATGACTATACGTACGTACTCTACTGTATATACTACGGAGTACTACGCTAGTGCGATCGGCTTGTTTATTACAGTTGATCCCAAAAACCAAAATTTTTTAAGATTCTTTGTCACATCGAATTTTACGGCACATGCATAGAGCAATAAATATAGATGAAAATAAAAACTAATTATACAGTTTGTATGTAAATCGTGAGACGAATCTTTTAAATCTAATTACTCTATGATTGGACAATGTTTGTCAAATAAAAACGAAAGTACTAAAGTGTTAAAATCTAAATAATTTTTGGATCTAAATAAGGGCACATGTGCAGCTTCAATTAATGGCACATGTATGTATGTACGACGTACGTACTCGTACCCAGCAAGCGCACTGACCGACCGTGTAGTGCGTTTCATTCAGTGCGTCTCACAACGATGCTTGGCTTCAATTATGGCCGTGTTTTCCTTAGCGATTTTTTTTACATTTAGCATTTTCGTTTGTGTTTGACAAATATTGTTTAATCATGAACTAATTAAACTTAAAAAAAATTGTCTTTGTAAATTACAGATAAACTGTGGAATAAGTTTTTATTTTTTTTATATTTAATACTCTATGCATGCGTCTAAAGATCCGATATGACAGGAAATCTTGAAAAAATTTGGGTTTTGAGAAGGAAGTAAACAAGGCCTACATGGAGGTTGTTGGCTTAAATTTGTCTGTCAAATTTGTCAGCTATTTAGCAGTGTTTTACTCACAATAAATCAGCAAATAGTTTGAGGCCTTGTTTAGTTTCCACCAAAATCCAAAAAGTTTTCAAGATTCTCCGTCACATCGAATCTTACGGCACATGCATTAAGCACTAAATATAGACAAAAACAAAAACTAATTATACAGTTTTCCTGTAAATCGCGAGATGAATCTTTTAACTCTAGTTAGTCTATGATTGGACAATATTTACCACAAACAAACAGAAATGGTACAGTAGCGAAATCCAAAAAAAATCACATCTAAACAAAGCCTGAGTCATAATTTTTCTACCAAGCGAACAGCTCAAGGCTACTTAGTTACAGTAGTTTGCCAGTACGGCGGTTAATTACGTTTTATCCTATCAAAATCGTACGGATGAACCCGTTTCACAGGTACGGTATCAGTTGATCAATCAAAACACACAAACAACGCGACATGTACTCCTACGTAACGAAGCATGCATCGATCGTCTCAAGGTGCGCGATACGAACACCAGCTGGTGCATTCCGAACCTAGCTAGCTAGCTATAGCAGGCCGGCAAATCGTCCACGCAGCTAGAGAATAAATCCAATGGCAGTCATATGCATGAGATTCGCGTCGCCGTCGTCGCTTTGCGTTGGGCGCACAGACGTACTGAATCTCACGCGTTCCTCCAAGTACCAGCTACCATGAATGGATCGGAAGCAAATTAAGCAAGAAGCAGGAACAAATTATTCAGAAAGGAATTACTAACTTACAGCAATGCCCGGCCGCGCGTAGCGAAGGTCGCGCGCTATCTGCTCCCTCGCCCGCTCTTCAACTGCCCTTTTTTTTGGCGATCGGGTCGTTCACCGATCCAATAAGAATTGGACTGCCAAACCGCGCGCCGCCGCCGACGCCAGACTTTTTTCTTGTGCTAGCTGCTGGTGTGGTGCCGAGCGCACGCGGGCGGTGGCCGGTGGACGACGGCGCAGCCGCAGGCGCGGTAGCTAGTAGTGTTGGATCGGATGGATGGATGGATGGATGGATGGATGGATCGGTGCACGCGCGCGCGGCTACTACCCTACCGGCGGCTGTCTCCGTATAGCGAGCGGGACGGGGCGGCTGCGTAGGTTTTATACGTGCGCCCGGCTCCGGCTACGGTGTGGATGGCTTGGGTGGTCCGGTGAAGTGAGCGAGCGAGTAGGACGGGGGAGGGCGGCTTAAATAAGCGGGGACCGGCGCGACGTGTGCGGCCACCAGAGGTCTCGCCGCGCCGCGCCCTATTTTTCTAATGCGCGCGCGGTCGGATCGGGGATCGGATCGGATCAGCAGCAGCAGAGCAGCGGAGCGTGTTCCGCCGCGCGCGCGCCGGGTCGCCGTGATGTGACCTCTCGGTACGGAGGCCACCGGTCCACGGGACCGGCCCCGGCCGCCCCCTGTTAACGCCGACAGCGACGCCACAGCTTCGCAGGCGCGAGCAGCTAGCGGGTCGGGAGGTGAGGCCGCGCCGTGGTAAGATAGACGAGACGAGAGCCGAGAGGAGGCTGCTAGCTAGAGCTCGCTTGCTCGTATGAACCCGATCCCTTTCGCCGCGGACGGAGCCCCGGCAGACGGTTGGCTCGTCGCCGTCGGCCGGTCGTATGCTGTGCGGCGTGCGGTGTGCGCCGGAAACGGACCGGATCGAGTACGTGCGTGGTGGTGGACTAGCTAGGTTGCAGGTGGAAAAAAAGTCAGGCGACCTCATTAAGGTTTAACAAGGCATGGTTTACCTAACGAACATAATAAGTAATCCTCATCCGCCATTGCTGGGCCCGCGGTAGGACAGTTAAGCTCCGGCCGAACGCCGATCGAAGCAAGGAAGGCGATGCAATGCAATGCAACGGCGAACGCGATGGGGATGGAGCAATGCAATCGCTAAGCTTTAGTAGTAGTGTTATTAATAATCGCTTTGTCGGGTATACATGAACCGATTATCCATCATTTCCGTCCATAAATGGGGAAGGTTTACATCGCGATTACATTAACTCCGCGCGCTTTTTTCCCAGTAAAGCAAGCATCATGATGGTAGTGCTAGTATACTACTCATGTTACTGTATGTGACGAGCGACGTCCGGATTGGATATTTGACGGTAAAATGTCTTTGTAGCTGCGGTTGCTAATCTTGTACGAACATTAACTGCCCGCTGAATTTCGATCATCAGTCGACGCACGCATACATAGCTTACACGTTAAGCCGGGTACATTATAGATGTGTGCGCACATATTTAAACTCTGTTTTGATCCATTAGCTACAAATAGTTAGCTAGCTAATAGTAATAGCTCATAGTTAATATTAGCTATTTTGACACAACTAATAATAGTTATTAGTTGGATATTCAATTAATAATTAACTAAACAATTATCTAGACTTGTTTAGATCTATATAAAAAGTTAATTATCAGCAACTAATTATTATCTCTATATAACTACGTAATAATAATATCAAAGAGAAAGCTAATTTTACTTTTGTCTATCTAATGCCCTCATGTTCTCTACGCGACTTAGAACAACGTGTGTCCAATAATACTACATAGTCCGAATAAAGATTGAGATGCACTGGCACACGTTCCATTGTAATACAATGGCACCGTTTGCTAGACAGACAATTACAAGGCACATCCAATAAAGTCTGATTTGAAGACTTATGGAAATGACGCCATCGTTAAAAAAATCTCCAAGCCTAAACCATTTAGACCACGTGCCACGACATGTTTTGTAATATAGACATGTTTGCTAGTATATTTTAGACTCCAAAACCATATTGCCATTGACGTGCGAGTGACGCTAGAGAGGAGAGGAAGCGAGAGGTGAGGAGTACGTGATGAGATCGTGACCATCTACCAATACTAACAATGATCCACTGTTCATTGCTAATTATCCATTAACAAACACAACGTCATCTATACATCTATCTCTGCAACTCCAAAAAGGCAACATGCATATGTGGGAGAAAATATCACAAAGGAAGCATCAATCATGTATGCGGCTGCGCGCTCTTGTTGCTTAAACCATATACTCCCTCCGTCCCTCTAAACCTTAAACCCTAAATCCTAAACCCTGAATCGTTTAAAGATTCTGGGAGAGTACCAAGAAAGAGCAACAATGACCTGTATAGCCCTACTTTTACCATAATTACTCTCTTGATCAGGCAGTGCCTCCATAGATGAGCAGTGGAACAAGTAGCTGAACCATGGAAGGGGTAGGTGTACGATCTACAAGACAACATCTAACGACACTCTTTAAGGGACATTTTTTTAAAAGCTACAACGACTTTCTTTTTGGTACAGAGGGAGTATATGATACTAACGTTGTGACACACTAACATCAAACTAGCTCTTTTTTTCTTTTTCTGTTTTTTTTAGTACGAATGTCGAAGAAGTTATTGGTTGGTTTAATTTCCTTTCTTTGGTCTTGTCCTATGCACGAATCTTTTGCCAAATATAATGAGCTGAATTGGAATTCTGGATTCTTCTTATCATTGCTCTATGATGTAACTTCATTGATTGATTGATTGATTGATTATATATGCTAAATGTAGGTAGAAGTTCAGATAGCTAGCTTTAGTAGCGATCCACCGAATTTTGTCTGCCTGTCTCAACATTTGTTGCTATATATGTACGTGTATGTTATTTCTGAATTGGACAGCATTACTTGTGCCAGTCTGATATATATACACACAACTCCTACGACAAAACATTCCAAGACTTGGAATTGCCGATCAAGCAAACACGATGTTTTATCTGAATTGGACAGCTAGCATTTCATCAAAAAAAAAATGGACAGCTAGGGCCACTCGATCATATATATCAGTCTGATGATACATACAATTCACCTGAATTGAAAGAGAAAACCTCATTAGGTGAATCCGTCAATACCCTGGGGTCTCGATCGGTTTAGATGCACCTAAAATTTTAAAAGTTTATAAGATTCTCCATCAAATCGAATCTTGCGGCATATATATGGAGCATTAAATATAGATAAAAGAATAACTAATTGCACAGTCTACCTATAAATCGCGAGATGAATCTTTTAATTGGACAATATTTATCAAATACAAATGAAAGTGCTACAGTGTTAAAATCCAAAATAATTTTGCATCTAAACAAAGCCGTGTATGCACTTGCGAGCATGATGATGATTGCCCTTGCGAGCTAGCTACAGATAGCTAGTGGCTCAAAAACAAAGTTTTTTTTTCAGGATCGCGTAGACGCATGAGAACTTTTTGGTTTTAGGTATTGTATTAATTTTGCTTTTATTTAATAATTATTGTCTAATCATAAACTAACTAGACTTGATTTATAGGTATGTAATTAGTTTTTGTTTTCGTTTATATTTAATACTTTATACATGCATCGCAAGATTCGATGTGACAGAAAATCTTTAAAAAATTAGTTTTTTGGGCCTTGTTTAGTTTTCAAAAAATTTGCAAAATTTTTTAGATTTTCCGTCACATCAAATCTTTAGACGCATGCATGGAGTATTAAATATAGACGAAAATAAAAACTAATTGCACGGTTTGGTCGGAATTGACGAGACAAATCTTTTGAACCTAGTTAGTTCATGATTAGACAATATTTGTCAAATATAAACAAAAGTGCTATTATATCTATTTTGCAAAATTTTTTGGAAGTAAACAAGGCCTTGGGTGAACTAAACAAGGCCAAAACAAACAAGTTCCAAGCTTTGTTTAGATGTGAAAAGATTTTGGATTTCGCTAATGTAGCATTTTTATTTGTTTGTGACAAATATTGTCCAATTGTAGACTAACTAGATCAAAAAATTCGTCTCGCTATTTATAGGTAAACTGTGTAATTAGTTTTTATTTTCTTCTATATTTAATGCTTCATGCATGTACCGAAAGATTCGATGTGACGAAAAATCTTAAAAACTTTTTGCTTTTCGGGATGAACTAAACAAGGCCCAAGATGGTCAGCCTAGACCCAAACCCACAGCCTGGAAACTGAAAACAACAGAAATTAAGCACCAGAACACTCGAGCACACGATCCAAAAGAAAGTACTGCAGGTAATTTGGCTGTATCCGTCGTCCCTGACCAAAGTCTGTACAGACGACGGGTAGGATCCAAGGGCTATCGGACGAGTTTGGTGCCTGTCCAAGCTAGGTGGGAAGGCATTTATGGCCTCTGGTTCAGCACCCGGGCAACATTTCCTTCTGATTTTTCTTTTAAAAACTTTTATCACATCAAATGTTTACATACGTACAAGTACTAAATATATATTATTTAGAGAGTATTTAGTTAGGGTTGGTAAAGTTTAATAGGTACTATAGTATTTTCGTTTTATTTGAAAATTATTGTCTAATCATAGACTAATTAGGTTTAAAAGATTCGTCTCGCAAATTACTCTCAAACTGTGTTTTTAGTTTCGTAAATAGTATTTAGTACTCCATGCATATGTCCAAATATTCAATGCAATTGGTGGTAAAGTTTACCGGAGGAAACCAAACACCTACTTATAAAACTAAAAACATAGCTACAAAATAATTTTGAAGACCAATCTTTTAAGTCTAATTAGTTTATAATTAGATTATCAAATAAAAAAATAATACAATACATGTTATAAATTTCAACACCCTCGACCAAATAACCCTAAAAACAACACTCCTTCAGGTAACGGAACTCTTCTATAATGCTTCCTAGGCGATCTTATTCTTATCTTAGGTCTTGTTTAGTTTTCAAAAATTTTCAAGATTCTCCGTCACATCGAATTTTTCGGCATATGCATGGTGCATTAAATATACATGAAAACAAAAACTAATTGCACAGTTCATCCGTAAATCTCGAGACGAATCTTTTAAGCCTAATTACTTCATGATTAGACAATGTTTGTCAAATAAAAACGAAAATGTTACAAAACGCAAAAAAAATTACGAACTGAACAAGACCTTATATTATCTGACACAGAGGGATTTCGGAGACCCGGAGATCAGGGCCTTATTTACTTCCGTTTAACCCAAAATTTTTTAAAATTTTTCGTCACATCGAATATTTAGACACATGCATGAAGTATTAAATATAGACAAAAATAAAAATTAAATATACAGCTTAGTTGGAATTTACGAGACGAATCTTTTGAGTCTAGTTAATTTATGGTTGGATAATAATTACTATAAATAGACGAAAGTGCTAAGCTTTTTCCTTCAGAAACAAAACACCACCTAGGTTAGGTCTTGTTTAGTTCCCAAAAATTTTACAAAATTTTTCAGATTCCTTGTTACATCGAATCTTTAGACGTATGCATGGAATATTAAATATAGATAAAAATATAAACTAATTGCACAGTTTGGTCGGAATTGACGAGACGTATCTTTTGAGCCTAGTTAGTTCATAATTGGACAATATTTGTCAAATACAAACGAAAATGCTACTATTTCTATTTTGCAAAAAAAAATTAGAAGTAAGGCCCTGTTTAGTTCCCCGTCAAAATTTTTTCGTCTATCCCATTGAATCTTTGGACACATGCATTGAACATTAAATGTACATAAAAAATAAACTAATTACACAGTTTGATTGAAAAACGTGAGACGAATCTTTTAAGCCTAGTTACTCCATAATTAGCCTTAAGTGCTACAGTGACTCACATGTGCTAATGATAGATTAATTATGCTTAATAGATTTGTCTTGTAGTTTTCTGATGAGCTATGTAATTTGTTTTTTTATTAGTTTCTATAAACTCCTCCTGACATCTTTTCAACACATCCGATGTGACACCCAAAAAATTTTCATCTCCAATCTAAAGAGGGCCTAAACAAGGCCTTAGTACGAGCTTGGGAGGTTTTGGACCACAAATCGTCCCAACGAGTTTCCAATGCGTACTTGGATTGGCTGTCGCCGGCTTCCACGCCGAGAACACGAGCTCAGCGGTGAGCAGGTGTGACATTGTCCACTGTCGGCGTCTACCAGCTGTGATCGTCGTGTACCGTAGTTTTTCTCTCCGTTTTAACTGCTCCCGATCCTTTTCCAGTTGACTATTCCTGTACTAGCATCTAGCTATAAGTGGTTGTTGTCATGTCACGTGTTATCACACGGGCACTTCTGTTTAGGCCTTGTTTAGTTCTTATAAAATTTTATAAATTTTTTTCGGATTGCCTGGGCACATATATGGAACGTTAAATATAAATAAAAAAACTAATTGTATAATTTATCTATAATTTACGAGACGAATCTTTAAACCTAGTTAATCTATGATTGAATAATATTTATCAAATACAAATAAAAATGCTATCGTGTTTATTTTACAAATAAAAAAAATAAAACTAAACAATACCATGCTAGAACAGGCCTACGCTGCACTGTACGCAACTACCCATGTACTCTATCCACTCACTGCTTTCTATGCGACGAGTACGACAAATTAAAATTCAAGATCCAAATTACTACACTACAGCATGAATGCATAGGTCAAAGTATAGTTAAATTTCACCTAGGCCTTGTTTACTTCATGAAAAGTTTTGCAAAATTTTTCAGATTCTTCGTCACATCGAATCTTTAGACGTATGCATGGAGTATTAAATATAGATAAAAATTAAAACTAATTGCATAGTTTGGTCGGAATTGACGAGACAAATCTTCTGAGCCTAGTTAGTCCATAATTGGACAATATTTATCAAATACAAACGAAAGTGCTACTATTCCTATTTTGCAAAAAAAATTTGGAACTAAACAAGGCCCTAGTACTAATTTCTTGTCACATCGAATCTTGCGGCACATGTATAAAGTATTAAATATAGTTGAAAACCAAAATTAATTATACAGTTTGTCTTCAAAGCCTTGTTTGGTTTGTCCTGTTAAAGTTTACCGTCCGTCACATTAAATGTTTGGACACATACATGGAATACTAAATATAGACTATTTATAAAATTAAAAACACATCTGTAGAGTAATTTGAGAGACGAATCTTTTAAGCCTAATTAGTCTATGATTGAATAATAATTGTCAAATAAGTGTTAGGCCAGTCTCAATGCATAGTAACCGAGCCACAAGAGTTTCATAGGGATGAAACTTCTCTCTCATCTGATGAAACTCCTTCATTTAATGACCCTGCCAAGTCAGCAATTTTGCTTATGTGTCACCCTATTTAATGTGCATGACACTCACATGAAACATGCATTGAGACTGGCCTTATAGTACCTATTAAACTTTAACACCCAAATCAAACACTCTCTAAATTATAAAATGAATCTTTTAAATCTAATTAGTATATAATTGGACAATAATTATCAAATAAAAATAAAAATACTACAACAAGCAAAACTAAAAAATTTTGAGAACTAAACAAGGTCCTTATATATTTTTCAAATGGACGTACTGAGTACTTGGCTGCACGATACGTCCATCTATCGGTCGATCGAACTCATTTGTCCCCTGTACTCCTGATGACCCTCTTGTTCTTCGCCGTGGCACACGCTTGCACAAGCGCGCGCGCGCGCGCACACACACACACCTGCTGTGGACGATCTGCTACCACAACCATAACTACAGGTTGGAGCAGACGTTGCCCGCGCATTCAATGCGTTCACAAGTCGCCTATTGATGGAGTAGTAGCCAAAATGATTTCGCGCGCACACACATGCATCACGAAATCCAGTTTCGCAATGGATCCTGATCCTGATCTCGACGGCAGCTCTGAGCTCTGCCTGCAGTCTTCCCTACGTTCACACCAACGTATTTGTTGATCACGCTCGATCGCTCTCCCAACACATGCATGCAAATGATGCAATGCTGTGGCCACCAGTGGCTGGCTTGGCGTCACTTGCAAGTTCCGTTGAATGCTACGGTTTGGACTTGGGACAGCCCAGCAGGCATGGTAGTCAGATGGTGTACGTCTTCAGGATGCGGACACGTACACGTACAGTTAAGGGATGAAGCCAGAAAAAAATAGAGGGGCTCAACAATTTACTATACTATAATTCCTCATAATAGAAAAGATAAAATAGTTTAAATACACCAATTCACGATAAAATTCACAAAATACATCATAAAAAATAAAATCTTTGCTCACCCTACCTTATAATCTATGTCTAGAAAGGGAGAGCACCGGGAGCTCCACTGGCTTGGCACACTACCGGAAACCGGCTCTTTGTCGAGTGCAATTTTTCGAGCACTCGACAAAGGAGCTCTTTGCCGAGTGTAAAAAAATAACACTCAGCAAGAAAGATCTTTGCCGAGCGTCGAAAAAAACACTCGTGCAAAAAGAAACACTTGGCAAAGAAGGTCTTTACTGAGTGTTTTTTAGCACTAGACAAACAATTATTTAAAATCATATTTTGAAGTATAAAATGACTTCAAATGAAAAGGTTTTCAGTAATAAAGTTATAACACTTCTCAAGACCTATAAAGTTTATTTTGGTCATTTCTTCATATATATGATAAAGTGAAAGTAAATTTGTTCACAAATCTTACATATCTCTTTTGTAGTTTATGAAACTATGTTAGAACTACCATGTCGGATGAACAAATGACCAAACAACCAAAATAAACTTTGTATACCTTCAGCTGTTATAGAATTTTGTAGTAGATAACTTTTTCATTTGAATTCATCTTGTTATGCAAAACTGCGTTTGAATTTTAAAATTTGAATTTTTCAAACGACCTCGGATGAAAAAATAAACTTTGTAGATCTCTTAAAGTTATGAAACTTTGTAGTTGGCAATTTTTGTGATTTGAAATCATCTTATCATGCAAAACTATGTTTGATTTTCTCAAATTTGAAATTTAAATTTTATAAATGACCTTGGATGGAGAAACTTTCCAAATAAAAAGTATAGATCTCAAAAAGTTATGTAACTTTGTAGTTGATAAGTTTTTAATTTGAATTCGTTTAAGGCTCAAACAAGCAATTTACACTCGATTTAGTATAATATGTGGAAATTGATATGACTTATAAACATATGTGAGTGTGTAGCTGTGAATTTTGGACGAAAAATACCGAGTTTTTCTTTCACTTTTTTGCAGGCGCTGGCTGCTGGGGCCCTCCCCCAATTAAAAATATAATTTATTTTGTTTTTTTCAACCTTTGCCCAGACAAAAAAACTTGGCAAAGACAGTTTTGCTGATGTTTTTTTTTTGCCGACTAGATCTTGCTGAGTGTATTTGAGGCTTTTTATCGAGTGTTTGTGGCAAAGTCCGAGAACCTAGTAGTGGCATACATACTTAGACCTTGTTTAGATTCAAAATCTTTTTAGATTTTGACACTGTAGCATTTTCGTTTAGGGTTAACAAACATTATCCAATCATGGAGTAACTAGGCTTAAAAGATTTGTCTCGTGATTTACATGTAAACTGTGCAATTAGTTATCTTTTTTATCTATATTTAATGTTCCATACATGTGACGTAAGATTTGATGTGACGGTGAATCTTGTAAAGTTTTGGGTTTTTGGGTTGCGTCTAAACAAGACCTTAGGGTATATGCACGGTTTTGTTGACTCGTGATGTACTCCTACAGCCGTACGTGGCACTTGACTACTCGACCGAGGAATGATGGTGTAGTACTAGTGTACGTACGCCGTATGCTACAAGTAAAAAGCAGGCCGCCCATGCATGACACTTGTGATGGCGTCGCATGTTGACTATTGTCGTCGAACTTTTAGCTAGCATTCTCGGATAGGCTGGTCGTCACTGACTCACACACTCACTGGTCGATCAAGTCAACATGTAACAACACGCATTGACAATATTAAACCCGGGCGGTGCTTAGTTCGTTCCGTAGTGGGTACGTAGTACCAGTAGAGTTTGTTCGGGAGTGAGTATGTATACGGTTTTCCATCATTAGGGTTCTTGATTCTTGACAAACACACATATACTCATATCCCTACTAAGTTTGCACGACTTTTTGTTGCCCGATTTGATCGTGAGGTTGTTATCATGTTCTAGTTCTACCCGTACCCCGGCCTACGCTTGAAACTTTGTGCCGGCCTAGCTCTAGCTGCCTTAGTTTGAATGCGATATCGATCTTTGATTCACATTGTGTGATTATTGGAACCTCAAATTTGAGTGACAAGATATATAATTCTGTATTTCGCAAATACATGCGTGGCCGAAGCGCGGCCAACAGTCGTTTCCATGGGCGACCTTGTACACCCATTACCTACTGTAGGTAGTGTTATTTATTTCCATGAAAGTGGATGGGATGGGAGATTGGGAGCTGTTTTCAGGCATACATACCGTCTTCTGAGTATGCCCCAGTGGTTGTTGGTTCTTCTTCAGAAGTCATCGTCCGGCCAGTTCACTGTGCATGATCCGATCCATCACTGACCACCTGAGGCTGAACCCTCGTGGAGCCGCAGCTGCTGGTGGGCGGTGGCAGCCATGCAGTCGGTACGATTCCTGGGAAGCTCGACCGGCCGGCCGGCCGCCGGACCCGCGCCCGCGCGCGCGTCGGAACCCACACCCAACAGCACGGCGGGCGGCAGGGCGCCTGACCGGAGGAACCCAACAAAAAACACGTCCATTTCCTTCCTCGTGTCCATGGGGCCGCCCGGGCGCGCCGCCGTGCAATGCATGCATGTCCCGCTCGGCTCGTCTCCTGGAAGGTAGTACAGCGTGCGCCATCATGTCAATCCGTCCACCCGAAATAATCGCATCTCCATGCCATGCACGTCTGAACGGGCGATGCATGGGCGTCCTCCTCTCCCACGTTTTTGTCGACCGCTCCACATGTGCACGCGAACGTGGCTTTTCGTCGAGCAGGATCCTGCCGTTCAGATCCTGCAGAGCACTACTCCGTACTAGTATCTGTTTGTAACCAGCAAAGGGCGAGGTTGAGGTCAATGCCCGAATAAATGCTCCGCCGTGTTTTTTCCTTGACGGCTGACAGCGGCGTGGTGACTGACGGGAGACACAAGAGAGGACACGGTGAAAGGCACGAGAACGACCGATGCCGTGCTTTTGTTCTGTGTGTGTTGTGCGTACTGCTACAGTGCTACTCACAGCACAAAATCGTCACGCAATGATACATAATATTTAGGCCTTGTTTAGTTTGCAAAAATTTTCAAGATTTCCCGTCACATCAAATCTTTGGTCACATGCATGGAGCTTTAAATATAGATGAAAATAAAAACTAATTGCACAGTTTATCTGTAATTTGTGAGATGAATCTTTTGAGCCTAGTTACTCTATGATTGGACAATGTTTGTCAAATAAAAACGAAAGTGCTACAGTAGCCGAAAACCCAAATTTTTGCCAACTAAACAAGGCCTTATAAATGTTGACTTGGCTGGGGTGCAAAGGAACAGTAGTAGAGTGTAGTGTTGCAGAACAAGAAGATGGTGGTGATGAGTGGATCGGGATCGAATCAGCATCAGACCATGGCGCGCGGATGTATTATCCATCGCTGTGGCCATCAATGCATGGTTTGTCTCGGAAGGGATATATCGCAGCCAATTTGTATCGTTGCTAAGATCCTAAGCAAAGGGCTGAAAACAACACGAGTACTACAGGACACAGCGGTGACGTGGAAGAGGACCGGAGGGGACGCACTGTTCCTATTCGCTGATGAATTATTGACCCAGACCAGGCCATACGTTTATCTCTTTCATTTCTCGCCGCTCGTAAGATAGACAATATGCATTCAAGCCAAGCTCCAAACAAAATGTGTACTTGTACAAACGTCAAGCTAGCAGTAGCTTCAGTTCTAGATTCGGCGAATATATTTTTGGTCATCAGGACAAAAGGAAGCTCTGCTGATCTGTGTTGCCATGTGGCTGTGAGCCCAGGGGCAAGCAATGAGAGCGTGCACCGTGGCTCCCGAATCACGCGGCAAAATCTCCATCCCCTGCAAGATTCCATCGGGCATCGGCATCGGCATCGGCAGGGACAACGCGTAAACCTTTTTTTTTCTTATTCAAAAAAAGAAGCTGTCCTTGATGCCCTCTGCTGCTCAAGCGAGATAATCAACTCGCCACGGCAATCATCGGCGACGAGCTGATCCGGTTTGGCTTCTTGTCGAAAACTACTTGTACGTCCCTCGCCGTCTCGCGTCACCGGTTGGAATTCACATCGTTGCGGACGATACAAAGGACAAGGCAAAAGTGATGCCGTTGAGCAAACGCATTACGCCTTGCCCAGGTTCTTCCTCACTTTTCTTGAGCTGTGGGCTTGTGGCTGGTGTTCTGTCCAAGCCGTTTAATTCTGATGCTTTTGTCAGTATCCAGGATTGTCAAATCGTAACCTGTCTGCGAGAGTACGCGTGCAGTGCTCGAGAGAATTCCTTCAACGATAATACACGGTATAAGTACAGATATTTCATCAATCATGTAGGCAGTGCAATTTTTTAGTCCTTCCACGATTTGACACAACAATATATTTTACGAAAAGGGAGCTGACGCAACAACAGTGTACAATGGAAGCATCCAAATTTAGCATCACTATACCAAGGGGGCTTGTACGGCTTCGAGGACAATAAGCTGGCCGCATTCCTAAAGCAGGCCAGCAACAAGGACATCCTATCCAAAGTATTGGCAGATTGGGGATAAAAAACACCAGGCAACAAGAGAATACTGAATCATTCTTGCATCACTGGTAAATAATAATTGCTACAGGCTGACCATCCGGCAAAATCCTTTATTCTGTAGACAGAAAATTCATAAGGCCTCAGGTGGACCTTCAGAAATAGCCGTCAAAGGCTACAGTTTTTAAAAAATGTAGCCCGCATTACAAAATTGACAACGGCTGTTAGTTCTTTGCCGGGGGTGACTTGGGCCTCAGGCTCTCGATCTCTGGTGTTGTCACAACAAGGTGAGGTGCCTCTGGGGGAGGGTTCCGGCCACCACCTCCTTGCCATACTTTCCCATCCTTGTCTGCAAAATTCCTAATGTATGCCTGCGAGAGAAACCGATAATAGCGATGATGTAAAAGAATCTGCAGAGCTCATGGAATGGAAGTGCAGCATATGAAGTTGTAATGTCCAACTATCTACCTCTTTGTTGAAGTTGGAGTAGGAAAGGTTTTTTCCAAGGGTAAGCCACCCTGGACGGATGTTATGATCCTCTCCAAAGAGTTCAAGCCGCCTCCTTCCAAGAGCAAAATGCTCAATAATCCTATACATGTCGTCAGGCTTTTTTGTTGACCCTGCAGAAGAAAAGACTTGCTAACTATATAAACAAACGGAAACAACTTGCAATCATGCATATGATTCTATGATTGCTGGAATCGTTTTGTAAGCTGGTAACCCCAACAGAATCATGGAGGCTGTATGAGACTCATATGACTTCTGGAAGAGCAGGGTAAACCTTCTTCAAAAAACAACAGGGGCTAAGTGATTTTACCACTAAACCCAGACCTACTTGCAATAGATGTTTCAGGATCATCATCGACATATGATCTAGATTCATTTTTAAATCGCAGTTCAGATTACTATAGATCAAGACATAACGCTTCCTATAAACAGCTAGGCATGCCAGACACAGCAAATGATAGCGACAAAATGTACAGCTAATTTCAGAATTCAGATATAATCCCAAATTACTACGAATCCAAGACAAATATGTTTTTGCTAACCAAACCAAATTTACAAAACAATACCACATTTTGGTGGACAAAATTGCAATATTCATACCATGGCAGCAATAAAAACAGAACATCGAATTCCATGTTCAACAGAAAGAAAGCACAAAAGATTTTTTTGAGAAAATAAGTTTACATCATCATTGAAAAAGATTGCCACTGGTCATAAGACAATATTATAGATAAATCAAGCATATATGAAGAACAGGAATAAAACTAATAAAACCAAAGGGAAAAATACCATCGGTTGGCTCTTCAGCTATTATTATATCTGTGTCAATATTCGCATGGATGACATGGCCATCCGTGCTACGTCGCACAGTTCCTTTTATGCCCATCAAGCAATGCTCCTGCACATGAAAAGGGTAGATACTTCACAAGAGAACCGGAGAAATACAGAAAAAAGACGTATAGGCATGGCAGAAAAATGATACATCACATACTACTCGACTACAACACTACCTTTGAGTGCTGCAACAATGTATGGGAGTCATGCCTCAGACTTGGAGCTGCATTTTTCTTGTTGGTTTTCACCCAGCAAACATCCTCACACCTGCGGAATCCCCACTGAACACAGAAAAGTTTCAGTCAGTCTCATCTTATTTGTTTGTACATACATATAGATGAAATGAAACTATGTTGCTACACTACAGCATTCCATCAGAGGGCAAAAACTGATTTCAAGCTGCAGGAAGCTAGGTGGCCTCCTATAAACTGATTTCAAGTTCCCGCCCCAGTCCCCCAAAACGAATGACATTACACTAATAATATATAGTGCAACCGTTAAAGTACGAAAATAGCAGGCTATGTTACCTTCTTTAAACACTGACGACCCTGTTCAAGTCCTACACCATCACCAACCCAAAGGAACACAAAGGAGGGTGTATCTGCAATAGCCTGTTGATTCAAAAATACACTTCTAAATATTAATTCTGCAGCATAAATGAACTCGCAGAAGAGAAATAATGAAAGAAAGAAAAGGGAACAACCTCAATCTTCAAATTCATAATCTCCTCAGCAGTCCAATATTCTATGTGATCTGTGATTCCTGGCGCACGGTGAGTATACTCCTCCCATGGAGGATCCACAAGAATAACATCAAACTTGGTACCAAAAAACTCTGGAGAAAGGACATGTTCCCGCAGATCACACTTGTAATACATTGGCGGTGAAGCTGACTTAGCAACAATTTCATCTTTCCTCTGTATGAGTTCTCTCAGCTTTGGATAGTCCTCCGCTACACTTGTAAGATCAAGTTCTCTAATGAAATTTTGAGGCCTCATACCAGTGTCCACAAAGTTCTGTGAGTAATCATTTTGTTCACCCCTTGAAGGAGCTTTTCTGTTTGGTCCACTGTTCCTATGTGGAGTCCAACCAGGTTTATCATGGAGCATGTCACGGCTTTGAGGGCCCATATTATTGTAACCCAAACCTGATACATCTGTTGGAGCACCTAAACCAGTGTCCATTTGATTTAAGTGGATATTATGACCAGACCCAGCTCCCACATTTGGTGTGAACCTATGTTCCGGAGCAACTGGAGGAATGGGAAGGTTGGGAGGAACAGAAAGCATATTCACATCAACACCTCGTGCTCCAGGCCACACAAGAGGTCCTGGAAATGGTGGCATGAAAACGCCAGGTAGGAGAGGAGGACCGGGAGAATGGGGAATATTTGGTCCCATATGCTGCATTGGTCCTGGTGGCAGTCCAAGAGGACCAAATGGAGGAGGCATGATAGGCATTGGAACTCCAATTCTTTGAGAATCCCTTCCATTTGGTCTACCCCTTCCTCCTCTAGATGGCCTATCGCCTTTTGGGCCTTGTTGAGGAAACGAAGAAACCATGCCTGTGCTACCACTTGGATCTGATTCAGGATGATCAGAGGATTTATCATCAGTTCCTCCAGGTACAGAATCTCGATGTGCTCCCACTTCAAATCTTCTACCAGAAACAGAGCCCTCTCTTCCAAAATTAAGGTTACTATTAGGTCGAATCTCTATTGAGTCAGAATTGTCATATCGGTTCCCATAGGTTAAGGGACCTCTAACACTTTCAGATCTACCCCTAGAATCTCTCCGGTATCCACCTCGGCCATGGAAATTCCCACCATCTAGCCTTTCCTGTGCATTCCTCCATTCAGAATCATTTGGCTCCTTAGCATCTCGCAATTGAGTGTTCCTCCCATAGTCCTTAGACCCTTCAATGTCTCGGGTTTTCTCATTCCAATTTCTGTCCCTCCCTCTGTCTGATTTATCATCTCTATAAGCTTCTCTTGTGTCAACTCTAAGAGAACCACCATTTTCATCAACATAAACTTCATCTGCCCTCCTGACCTCTTGGTCCCGTTGCCCTTGCTTCTCCCTACTACCCTCTCTCCTCTCTGAACTCCTAGCAGAAGCATCAGGGCTAAATCTTCTTGAAGGTTCCCAATCATTCTTGTCCTCTCTTCCCCTCCTCCTATCATAGTCTCGATCCTTGGAATCATCAGGGCTTCTCCTTGGAACTTTAGGCGATCGTGAGTCCCTTCTCATATTATAGACGTCATCGTCAGCACCACAAGCAAGGCCTGAGCTTCTATCTGCATTCCTCCTTGATTCATTCCTATCATTTGAAGGTGTAATCATTCTATTATCGTCCTGATGCCCAACTTCGTATTCATATCCATGTTTTCTGGACATATCAGAATAATTTCTGCTATCCGCATTCTCCTGATTTTCATGCTCCTCCTTCCAACTGTTCCTTGCATTAACACTATCCTCAACCTCCTGCTTGCTGTGACCTCTACTAGACTCAGGCCCGTCCATGGCAATTTCTATTGCATACAGTCAAATTGCTACTTTTCCCAATAATACAACTCAATTGATAAACCTTGGCAAGAAAGTTGAGATTCCTATACACAAAATAATGATAAACAATATCAATACCAAGGGCAAACAAAAGCAAAAAACAATCAGTCTACAACAGGCGAACTTGTCATAATGGAACTGCAAACAAGGTCAACTGAAATGACGTCTCAAATATAAATTTGCTGCACATTTTTTGAATTAAATTGGTAGATATATGCATGATTACAATGAAACTACTACAAAAACTAACCATAGGCATCTTCTAGCTCCTATAGCTAGACAAGTAATATGCAGACTTAATAGTTGAATACAATGTAACATATACGATAGAAAATCCAAAAGTGAAGTTGGGGGAACAAGCAACTTGTAGTGAAGTTGGGGGTTCAAGCAACTTGTATAGTTGTATGAATAGCATATATTCACTAACACAGCTGTTGGTTGCTTGGCAACAAAAGGTTGAAGAAACACACCAATGAGCAATATTGACACCAAAACTGACTAGACCACTAGCCCGATAAAAATCACCATACACTTAAACAATAGTTTTTTTAGGGCAACCTCAAACATTAGATGAATCTTAACCCACAAGCAACACAGACTATCGAAATTCAATACTCTATACGCGGCAAAGGCACTGACACCAACAGTGAACTGATGCCAAACCCTTCAAAACCCTAATTAAGAGCCTCGGGTCTAACCTAAGCGGTAAGCAACAGCATGACGAACCAGTGCCGAATCGAAAAAACTCTCGAACCGGAACGCAAAACCCTACCCCGGATTGCCCGTGCGGAGCAAGATTCCGTGGAGCACAGAAACGGAGCGTAGTGGATCAGTGGGGCTTACCCGGGCGGGAGGATAGGGTTTGGCTGAGGTAGGGGAGGCGCAGAAGGCGGCTGGGCACGACAGCCGCCGTGCGGCGGCGCCTAGCTGCTGTGGGGTTGGATGGCCGCCGCCGCCGCCACCACCGGTGGCAGAGGCGCTCCGCTCTCTCTGGGCGCGGAGGGCTGCGTGTGCGGCAGTGCGGGTCGGAGCCGAAAACGAAAGTGGGATCTGAGGGGTCCCGTCGGCTCAAGACAGACCCATACCCGCTCGGTTCCAGCCTATTGAAACGAAAGAACGTGCTTTTATTTGCACCGTTGTCGCGCGATCGGACGGCTAGTGTGGCCTCAAGTAGGGTGCGCACCGTCTTCGCCGATTGAAGAGGCGCTCGAACCCGAACCCCAACCCCGCGCCGCCGACGAGCACGACAACGGCGCCCCGCCGCTGTTCTTCTCGGGCGCCTCTCCGGAGGAAACCTCGGTCTCCTCCGTAATAACTCTGCAGCAGTTTAAGTAGTACCGGTGCTTCTCCAGTGGCTGAGTCTGCTCGCCCCTCAGCTGGATCCGTGTAAATCCATCGGTACCATCGTCTGGTAAGTCTTGATTGATTCCACATGCTCTAAGTTGAATCTGAGTGTTTGTCGGGAGGAATTCCTGATCACACGCAGTTCTAGCATGCCTCACTCATTAGCCTGCAGTGTTATTCAGTTTTATTTTTTTCAATTAATGTTGCTATCGTTATCCTTGTGACTAGATAGTTGGATAGTTGAACATGGGAACCTACAACCATCTTTGGTCAATAGCCAAGAGGAATGCAATGGCGGTTGTAATTGGCATCTCCATTTCCGACCGCTATGTGGCCTTCACTTCGGTGACCGGCGAATCCATGTATCCTACGTTTACGGCCTCCAGCAGCGTCTGGGGAGGTATTATGATTTTAATTCGTACATATCAATTGGGCTATGGACAACTAGGCTATGCTGCAGTCCATATTCAAATAGTTTGGTCTTCTGGTTTGTGCTGACCAGGGTGTTGGAACCAGGTGATTTCGTTTTAGCAGAAAAGAGGTGCATTGAGCAGTACAAGTTCTCACATGGTGATGTGATTTTGTTCAAGTAAGGATGGGGTAAATTTGGGAAAATGTCGTTGCCAGTGACCAGCAATGATGCTTATGGAAAGAATCTGAACATTAGCTTCTTGATATAAAATCTGAAACTCCTGCAGTGTTCCCTTTGGCCTCGTTCGGTTAGAGGATTCCTGCCCAGGAATAGTTCCAGCCCATCAAAGATTATACAAGTGGCATTTCTGCCAGGAACGGTTCCAGGGCAAGGTTCCATATGAACCGAACTGTGCCTTTGTGGGAAAGTGCTGAGATGCTTCCCTCATCCCCTGATAAAGTTAGACTGGGTGCCTATATGTGTATGTGGACTGTGGAGCATCTGGGTTGGAAATGTCATTAACCATTAGACAATATATATGTCTTGCATTCATCTTTGTTGGAATCTCTTAGAATAATGCTATAGGTATCTTAGAACATTCAGATTTGCATGGTTATTTAGCACTATGATCCTTTAATTTTCTAGCCAATTGGAGCTGTGGTCATTGCAATATACTAAATTGTCTCTTGTTGCCTTTTCAAAGCATTTTTCTTGTTCTGTAGTTTTCGCCTGAAAATGAAATTGATACGCCATAACTGGACTACTGGAGTAAAGCGAAACTATGATAGTCAGGACAACCTATATCACAACACACAAGCACATTAGTGCACTTCAGGTTAGGAGCACACACTTTGTGTCGTTGGTGATAATTTTTTAGGCTCGACAACTTGCAGTGATTTATTCCTATTTATGTTGTTGTGTTGCAATCTTTCTTGACTATTGAACTGGCAACAAAATCTGGTCCCTTTTCTGGAAAAAAAAAGTTGCATTGACTGCCAAGTATGAAACTATTGAGTTATAAAGCTGCTACCAATGAGCTTCGTTGTGTGCTTGTTTAGACAGACACTGCAGTTTTCTTCAGTAATCATCAGTTCAGGTGTGTCCATGGTGTACAACTAGTGAACAGTTAGTGGATGAGATGACTAGAAAGCATAAATTGGGCACAATTCATTCCTGGCTTTCAATTTTGAGCTTCTGGCTGTTTCCCAAAGAATGCATCCTTTGTCGATAGTTCAGACAAATGATTACAACAACTATAAGAAACCAATACCATATGTTTGTGACAAATTATGCTGCATCAGCATGACATTTTGTATTTGTGCTGCTTTTCAGATTCCCTTAGGTCTTGTTCAGGGGAGGGTTACCCACATAATTTGGCCTCCATCGAGGACTGGCCGAGTGGAGAGAAAGATACCTGAAGGGAGAATTTCACCTGGTTGATCTTACTCCCTACCTACTCCATTGGATGATGATTCATCTACCAGACATAAACCTGCTCGATTATCATGTATTATCAAATCATAAGTTTTGTAAAGCCACAAATGTATACTTGCCCCATTAGTTGTACTGTGATGCTGTATTCTGGGATCTTCAAAAATCCACTGGAGTGGCTTTTTTTTAGCTTCGCAGTACTGAAATTTAACATGCAGGTGCATGTAGTAAAACCCTTAATCAGGCGTCACTATTTGGAATGTTGCAATCTGCTGCCTGATGCGTAGAAAAAAAATCCAAAAGCAATGGCCAGTTTTACGAAATCTTAGCCTATCTTTTTTTTTCTCTTTTTTTTACTGATGAGAAATAAAAACTAGTATATACAAAGCTATAGTCTGTCCTACAAGCACATTTTTTTCCCTTGTGGTCAACTAGAGTTCTGCTCTGCGCCAGCTATGAAGTTCATCACCATGCTCCTGGCCTTGTTGATGGTCATGAAGCACAGGAAGAGGTGCTCCTCCAGGTCATCCAGCTGCTGCCTAAAGCTCTCCTCGTTCTTGCACAGCTGCTTCAGCACCTCCTGTACCAGCCTCCCCTTCTCCCCGGCCGCGGCGCGGTGCTCCACGCACAGCTGCAGCAGCGCGAGCATGTGCTCCCCCTCGTCGCGCAGCCGCGCCACGAGGCGGCTTATGGTGTCCATGTCCCGGTTCAGTATGTACGTGCCCTTGGCCGCGGCCTCCAGCTGCACCAGTGCTCGCCTCACCGACCGCCCGGAGAAGAGGCCCAGCCAGGCCGGCGACATCATCGGGAACGCCGCGAACGCGGCCAGGATGTGCACGCCGATGAACGCGCCCACGACGGCCACGGCGGCGACGACGGTGATGAAGGAAGCCGAGAGCAGCTGCCTGAGCCGGGCGAGGCTCTTGATCCGGAGCCGCGCCTTCTTCCTGCTGGCATCGAGGCTCCTGAGCAGGTCGGCGGAGCTGAGCTGCACCTGCCGGAGCTTGCCCTGCGACACGGCTAGCGCGGCGAAGGGCTGGCCGAGGGCCGCGGAGACGTCGGCGAGGTTGGACACACCGACGTCACGGGCGAGCTTGCGGAGCGTGGTCTTGAGCGGGCGGTACCGGAGGCGGATCTGCTCGATGTCCCTGAGGAGGTGGCTGCACAGGAACGACGCGCTGGCCGTCTCGTTGTAGTAGGTGGCGAGGAGGTCGCGCACGCCGGGGTGGAGCTTGCCGCTGCGGGGCGAGGCGAGGGCCGCGCGGACGGCGCGCTGGTCCGGCTCGAGGAGCTGCTCGGCGAAGAGGCGGTAGGAGGGGAGGCGCTTGGACGGCGTGACGCCATTGCCGCCGCCGCCGCCCGGGCGCGGCACCAGCCCCGCGCCGTGCGCGAGGGTGATGTCCAGGACGCGCGCCCAGAAGTCGTTGTAGGACTCGGTGCGGAACGCGCTGGTGTACTCCTCCCGGAAGTCGAAGCTCGACGACGGTTCCATCACGGGCTTGGGGTCCTGCACTGCTGCATTATTCCAACGCAACACACAAGTTAGCAACAGAGATCAAGTGCCATGCGTACATGCATGTATATACTACTGTCCAACAGAGATGAAGGCACGCATCGAATGAAGGACCGATCTAATAAGCCAGCCACCTTGACGATGATGCTGGTGGATGCATTGCAAACACTTGAACATGCTACCACACATTTTCCCCCCCTGGTCTAGAGACCTCTAATAGTGCAACACGGGCTAGTAGGGTTCGTGAACGGATATTGGATATCTACAGGTGCATTTTAAATGGCGGGTTGAGTTGCTTAACAATGCAGAAATGACAATATGTAACAGCAAGGTTGTGCGTTGCTATGTGTAAAAGCGAAGCGACAACATTTGTTAACGGGTGTTCTGGCGTGCTGCTTCACGCATGCACGAATGCACGGACACAACGCCAACCGGCGCTGAATGACTCCGCCGCCCCGTGGTGACCATGGCAAAATGCGCCACTATACGTACGACGTCGTACGTGGCACACCATTAATATGGCAAATGCATGATCGAATACAATGCACGAACGTCGATGCAGTGGTGCGTACCTTGCCGGCCGCCGTCGCTCTGCAGCACGCACCCTCCGAAGCACCCGAACGCGACGCCCATCGATCGATCAAAAGAACAAAGTTGTGCCTGCGACAGCCCAACCACCAGTTCCTTGGCGCTCTCTCGATCCGGACCCACGGACAAGACTGCACACTGCACGTACGTTTCCGGTTGCAGGCACAGACGTGCTGCCGCCCGGCACGGCGTTGGTCAGTTTCTTCCGACGATCGCGAGCTGCGTAGCTGATATATGGATGCGATTTTCGGTCCGCGAAGCAGCTATCTGCGCGTCTCTTCTTCCGGTGGAAGTGACGAGCCAGGGGCGGAGAGAACTTATAAGGCGCCGCCCCAAGATAATCGTGCTTGCATTGGTCGCCAAGACAAGTCTCCGGCCTCGATTTCCTCCTATCTCCAGCTTGCTACTACTAGCAGATGCTGCTACCGCTACCTGCTAGACCTCTGTCGATCGTCTGATTCGGCGGAAGCTTGGAAGGAAGCACAAGAGGTTGGCCAGCACTCAACAAGACACGCCAGACGACACGCGCACGTCCTAGAGTTCCACAGGAGCGCCGTCGGATCGGGCATCGATGGTGGCCAGGTGCTTGGACGATCAACGCCGTGGCAAGTGGGCGCCCACCGTGCCCGGCCGCCGGGCGGGCCCCGTCGTCCGCGTCCGCGTGGCGCGCCCATGATCGCGACGTGTCGCGAGGGCTGGTTTGCGTTGCGTCCGCGTACGCCCGAGCGTTTCGTTCCCCAGCTGCGAACGCCACCGGCATGGGGGAGCTGGGACTGGCCCTGGGCCCTCGCCGTGCCGCCCTGTCCGCCGCCGGAGGGCCGGGCGCGCGCGGTCCAGAACGCATGCAGGCGGGCCAGATAGTCCGAGATATTTTTTTTTTCCAGCCGGCCACTGGTATCTTCTTCCTGATCTGGGAAGGATGGGCGCCGGGGATCTAGCTTGCCATGCGCCACCTTGTGTGGCAAGGTGACGCGGAGGTGCGGAGCTGTGGATGGTTGGAGGGAACAGTAGGTTGCAGATATCCCAAGCCTCCTCGGCCGGCGGCGGCAAAAGGGGTGGCCAGCGTGCAGTGCAGTGCCTTGCACAAGAGACACCGCGTTGGGCATGGGCAGCAGATGATGGCAATGGAAGCGGCAGCGGCAGGGGCAGGCGTCGCTGTTGCCAGGTGGTCGCTACGCTACTCTTTCTCTTTCGGTGACGGGCAAGGACGTCGCTGTTGGTCGCCAGTACACTCGTCTTCTCTGGATCAGGGTTTTGGCTTCAAATGGTCCAGAGATCCTAACAGCCTCTACAAAAAGGCTACAGCAGACTGCAGGAAATGGACCGACAAACAGCAACGGGCAACATCAGGCAGTGCCGAGACTGAAGACGACTCTGATCAAGGACGGTTGCCTTCTTGCATTCAGAATGGGTGTGGTCATGGGACAGCACGGTGGTTATAACAATACTACAGCAGTACACAGACCATTTGACAAGGAGTAGTACTACCAGTGAATTTGTCAGATTGCACAAGATAAAACTGCTATGGGAGCAAAACTGAAGTAGACGAAAGAGAACGAACGAACGAACAAAAGAACAGGACATGTAGAGCAAATTAGCAAATGAATCTACAGTTCATCTCTAGACTTATGACGCTTCTTTTTCTGTGGCTTATGAGGAACTTGTTTCTTTTTCTGTGGCTTATCAAGAACTTGGTCCAGGGGTGGGTCTCCAGGCCTGCGGAAAATTTGATCACCGATCTTAAATTCATAGGCCTCGGGCTGACTCAGGATAAACTCCTTCAGCTGATACCAAAGAAAAAAAAAGAATTATGAACATTTGAGCAGGCTGGAAAGGAAAGCGAATCTTATCTGCAAATCTGAAAGGAAATCATGTTTCTAGGTTGTTTCAGTCCTCAAATTTACATGATGTGCACTGAGCCTCTGAAAATGATAGAATGGTCGTCCTAAAGAGATGGTAGGATGGCTACAGAAGTGCCATCACTTTCACCAATGACAAAGTGTGCTATCTACCATTGAGCTAATAACAGTCAAGTGAACGAGTCATGGGATAAATAGACATGAGTAGACCTGTGATTTCGTCTAATTTTCATATAGATTTTCAGGCCAAAGACCATGCACAGATTACCATGAAATGATGAAAACTTATCCAGCTCGTGCTAGGCACTAGGCAGTGGTGACGAAGCATATCAGTATGAGTATGATATGTAGCCAACACAAATTCAGGGAAAGCTAACTGCAATCCACATCACCAAGAACCTAGCGAGTCCACAGCGTGAATGAGATTGTTGAACTAAGTTGCTCACTTTTTTTCTTAACGTCTAATCTTTCAGGTGAACTGGTCAGATGAAGACCACCAATTAATTTTCAGATCAAAAGGCCACTGGTCTGCGCCTCCCCCCCCCCCCCCCCCCCACCCCCCCCCCCCCCCCCCCCCCACA
>Ga0182004_10000103_pt1 | contig 35787 bp, 32 predicted proteins | sample Sormic07211540_1_FD_120479 | JGI IMG/M metagenome (GOLD analysis project Ga0182004, IMG submission 120479) | Endophyte microbial communities from Sorghum bicolor roots, Mead, Nebraska, USA - 072115-40_1 MetaG | ecosystem: Host-associated > Plants > Roots > Unclassified | place: USA: Nebraska...
ACAACCACATCATAAAATAAAAGTCCTCAACTAACAAACTTTTTAAAATCCTAAATTCTTTAGTCTTGGAAGAGAAACCTTCGGATATCCTATTTTAAACATCGGATAATCCGCATAAAATTTACGGATAATCCATATCCGCCGGATTTTACCTATTCCATATCCTACTCCGTATCCGCAGATAATCGGATTCGGATTATCCGTATCCGCACGAATGTTAAAAGTTCTTCTCCATATCCTCAAAATTCGGATTCGGATCGGATCGGATCGGTTCGGAGAATTATCCACACCGCTTTCACCCCTACTGATGAATGACTGATTTGACCGCTATCAGGCATGGAGTTAAGCCGTTTATAGGTTGTTGGGTTTGAAAGGGGAGGTCTTGCTCGTGCTACTCTGATCAATCCTGCAGCAAAACAAGGCAGAGCAAGTGGCATTATGATTGAGGTGAGTAGAGTGGTCAGCTGATTCATCTCAGAATTCCAGATCCCATCTGGTTCTGGTGGTGGCTTAGTCAGTCACTCTAACCATTTCGCTTGCACTGCCTTTGTAATTTGTTGTTGGTGGGTATCCGATGGGTGAGAGGTGTGATGAAATTTCATGCCAGGTTTTTTTTTTTTGAGTAAAGTTTTCATGCCAGGTTGGCAGCTTGTATTATTATTAGCTAGCTAGCTTAGCTTGCCATTATCTTTTTCTCTGTCCCCACACACACACACACACAACAAGGTCCATTCAGGTGGGCGATGTAATGCTGCACCAAACACACACCCTCCCTCTCTTCTAATTGGTTGCCTTCCCTCCTCTACAGAAAAAAAAAGAAAAAAAAGAAAGAAAGAAAAGAAAAGAAAAATGCAGAAAGAGCTGTATGTATGTCTGACAGTGCTCTGATCCAAGTTTCCTTGGTTCATGGTCACATATTTTAAACGAGTTCCTTTATACAGTATCAGTCATGAAATAAGTCTTTGTAGTTTCTTCAAAAAAAAAAGTCTTTGTAGCAAATTTGTTTGGTATTGTATGTGTTAATATTTCTATTTATAGCTCCATAAATCAGATCGAACTTATATAATTCTAACTTAGAACGAGACTAAACATATATTTTGGAACTAACTTTTGAATTTTTTTTCTAAACAAGCTAGCTGCATAAAACATGGGATGCTGGAGCAATAATATATGACCGACCTATATTGCACAAACTTATATATATGTATATATCAAATTAAAGAAAAAACATAAATTTAGTACTACGTACGGTACGTCTAGGATTGTCACATAAACCAACCACTAGCTACTTGCTTCGTCATAGTAATAAAAAAACACTAGACGATGTGTTTAAGCCAATGCAAGCTAGTGACGTTCTTCATGGATGGGTTGACAAATGTTCTTAGGTCCAGCACTGGTTTATAAATGTTGCCCACTTGTCTACTTTTCTAAATTCTAACATGTACTCGTGTCCGACGACGATGTACATTGAAACCGAGATGCATCGTAGGACAGGAAAAAAAAAAGGAGAAACGCCACGTCACAATCGTGTGCTGCTGTTCCTGTGGACAAACGTACGCCTTGGATCGGTACGTACCTACTCTGTATGTACGTAGGTACACCTCGACATGCTTATATGTGCCTTTTCTTTTGGAAAGACTTGTTGCATGCACAGCCGTTCCTTTTGTGCACCAGGGCTATGCTGCTAGCCTGCTACAGTGCTACTCCCTCAAATAATTAATTTTTAAAATCTGTACCGGTCATACTTTTTAAATTTAACTAACTTTATATAAAAGAGTAATAACATTTATGACATAAAATGCACATTTTATAAAAATATATTCTATAATAAATCTAATAATACTAATTTAATATCATAAATTTTAATATTTTTTAAAAAAATATTCAGAGTTTAAAAGGTTTAACTTAGAAAAACTCTATAAATTAATTCTTTCAGAGAAAGTATATAGAAATAATAGTATGTGTATGTGCACGTGGCTGCAGCATACAACAACTCTGTATAGTTGGTCACATGGGAATTCATTCATGCTGCTGCCAGTTTTTTTTCGCTACATAACGGTACATGCTGCATTCTTGACGTAGCAACGGTTATCACCGTTGCAGCGAACCCGTCCGAACCAGCTGAGTTAAGGACATGTTTGATCCACTATATTTGTCACTTATTTTTTACTATGTATACCTAGTAAGTTTAATAACCTTGCCATATTTTTGTAACAACAAAATTCACCATCTAAAGTTAAAAGTATAACTCACTTGGTTAGATTTCTTGTGATGTAACCTAGTCATCGGATTTAAATTGTCGACTTGGCGTAGGTCCTCACATTTTTTATTTTTTTCATAATTTAATGATGTCATTTTAGTGGTGGACAACGTGATAGTCGATTAACAACGATGAGCCTAATTCACCAATCTCAATATCTACTGGCTCAATCTTTCAAGTATGTATGTATAAGTGTTTGTGTATTGTGATTCGGTAGAATTCGATTTGGGTCTATGATAGATGGATCAAATGGCTCAAAAGTTATGTGACTAAGTCGTGGCAACAACTAACTTAGTTGTGGCTCACGAGTCCGAAACAAGCGTGATTATTATGCATGCGCGCACACACATGGATGCCCTAGCTATATAAGACTATCTATTACATGGCTTCTAGGCAATGTTCTTTTCTTAGTGCAGACACGATGGATTTGTAAAGACATAGTTTTGAAAAAGCCCATTTTATTTTGAAAATCGTTACCTTGATTCCTTAACTATTTTAACTTATGAAAAGATGCAACACATGGTAAGGTGGTGTGACGGCACTTGTGAGCTCTGTTGGCTACCGTGGAGAATATCGTTTGCAAAATAATGAAAATGAGTTTATAAATTGAACTAGTAATCGCCATAAAATATATAGCTATTCAAGGAATGACACCAAAGGCTTTTTGTTTGGATCTCCATATATTTAACTCAATCTACGTGTATTGAAGTAGATTGGGATGAAAATTAAACTAAGTTTCATTTTAATCCACTCCAAAAGTTTAAGATGTATATATATGTGTATCCAAACAAGGCCAAAGTGTGTCCTGAAAACTGCATTGGATGGTGTTTGTCACCTCATCCTATCCTATGCTGTCTTTTGTCGCTAGAAAACACATGGTTATTTATGGAATTGAAAATTACTACTCTAGGCCTTGTTTAGTTCACCCCAAAAAGCAAAATCTTTTCAAAATTCTCCGTCACATCGAATCTTACGCCACATACATGGAGTATTAAATATAGACGAAAATAAAAACTAATTGCACAATTTACCTGTAAATCACGAGATGAATCTTTTAAGCTTAGTTACTCTATGATTGGATAATATTTGTCAAATAAAAACGAAAGTGCTACAGTTCTGAAAACTTTTCAGTTTTTGGAACTAAACAAGGCCCTACATGCAATGGTAGCTTAATAACCGTTGTAAAAATTTTGTGTGTGATGATTAGGGGAAGCTCCCCCTCCTCCCCACTACTACCACAGTTCATGGGGTACATTGTCCCACAACCACCCTCAAGATTAACCTTTTTTACACTTAACTCTGTCGTTAAATCCTACTAACCCCCGAGACAAGATCATCTAGTCTAGTAAGTACGGGCAGTTCTATTTTACAGAAAGGACCCTGAGGGAGAGGGGGTTCCAGCGAAGGCCAACACATTTCCGGACGGGCACAAGACAACAATCGGCACCGCACCGCACCGCACCGCACGCCGACCCATCCGCCCCGCGCGCAGCACCAGCACCAGCACCAGCACCAGCACACACTCCCCCGCCCCCGATCTCGCCGGCCGGTGGCCCTCGCCGCCGGCGACACCCGCCCCCAGTCGCCTCGCCCTCCCCTCGCCCCCGCCCTCCGCCCGGGGGGCGATGGAGGCGGCCTTCGACGCCTACTTCCGCGCCGCGGATCTGGACCGCGACGGCCGGATCAGCGGCCAGGAGGCCGTCGCCTTCTTCAAGGGCTCCGGCCTGCCCCAGCCCGTCCTCGCACAGGTGACCCTCAGATCTCCCCTCTCCTCCTTTCCCCAGCGCCGCGCCGCTCCTGCCCCGGCGATCTGCGCCAGTCCAGCCACCCCCCGTGTGGTTCGAATCGCGGTGTGCCTGGTCGCTGCAGCCTAGTTGCTCGCTCGGAATTCCGAGCTCCCGTGGGCTACGGGAGCCGAGATTTGGAGCCTGCGCTGCTCATTATGCTTTATGGGTGGATTTCGCTGTGTTCTAGTCCTTTCCACCACCGCCTTGCCCGAGCGGATCAACTTTAGTTGCTTTTCAGTGCTTCTTAGATGTCTGTTCCTCCTCCTGCCTTGATCCAGCTTTATAATTACGCACTCTAGCTTGCAATTTGCTTGTTCTGTCTCTGTATAGCACGGCTGGGTCCACCGTTTTAAGCTTGGAACATCATCTGTATGATTGTGCTTACTTGCTCACTAGCAAGTGTCGAGAACTGAGGTTTAGGCCACAGATTGGGGCTTTCCTTTTCATGGGCATGACCCTAATTTGCTCTTGGGATCCAATCTGAGTGGAGTACAAGATTACTGTAGTTAATCGCTGTTCCAAAATCTGTGGACCTTTTAATCATCTCCTATGAAATTTTGAACCAATAGTGTGGTTGTTGGAAGAAATGGCCACCAGCCCATTCTTTGGACCTTAGCAGAACTGCACATTTCACTTCTGCTATCCAAATCTACTCTGCAATCAATTACGATTTATTTATTTTTTGCGAAAATGCAACCTATTGGAATGCTGTTATTAATAGTAGTAACTCAAACACTATTGAACTGCACACTCCATTTCTATTTACTTCCACTCATAGCTTTGTATTTTATTCCTGTTCAGATTTGGACGTATGCTGATAGAAACCGGTCAGGTTTTCTTGGGCGCGAAGACTTCTTCAATTCACTCAAACTCGTCACAGTAGCTCAGAGCGGCCGAGAATTGACACCTGATATTGTTAAATCAGCATTATTTGGACCAGCTGCTTCGAAAATCCCTGCTCCTCGGATAAATGTTTCTACAGCTGCGCCTCAGACAAATAGCGTAGCTAGCCTCCCGAATGCCACTCAAGCACCACGTCCTGTTCAACAGAATCCTGCACCAGGTCCTGTTCAACAGAATCCTGCCATAAGAGGAGCACAAGGGCTTCCTGGTGCATTGCCAAATCCACAAGTCAGGCCACCGCAACCTCCAAATGCAAATGCTATGTCCCCTGCTCATGGTCAGGGAGTTGCTTCAAGACCACCCATGGGAAGTGGTCCCACTGGGCTAAACCATACTAGTTCAACCACGCCAAGTCTAGCAACTGATTGGTTCAGTGGTAAGAGAAGTGCAAGTCCGTTGGGTGCAACTTCACAAGCTGCAACCAGAGGTATTTCTCCACAGGCCAACCTTAGCAGTGCGGGGATCTCAGTGCAGAATTCAACTCCTGTTCCAGGCTACAATTCTCATACGCCAGGTGCTGCAACACCTGTCAATGTAAATTCGACAAATTTGAACGTGATGTCTTCCCAACCATCAGTTAATGACTCCAAGGCGTTGGTGCCCTTGGGTAATGGATTGTCATCGAACTCAACTTTTGGTGCTGACCCTTTCTCTGCAACTTCACAACCGAAACAGGGTTCACCTTTGCCCCCCAATGTTCCAAATAATCTGCCGAGCTCTACACCTCCTGCCTCAGCTGCTGGACATTATCACCCTCCTAAGCCAATGCAGGCTGGTCCAGTGCAGGGTATATCCTCGCTTTCTTCTCATACTAGCCAGTTGCCACAGAGTCAACCAGCTCCGAGGCAACAACAATTTAATGCTACACCAAGTGCTCCAGGACCAGTGAGTTCAAATATTCCCAGTGGACAAATTCCTTCAAACACAAGCCAGTCTCAGGCCCCATGGCCGAAAATCACTCAAGTAGATGTCAGAAAATATATGATTGTATTTATCAAGGTAGACAGGGATCGTGATGGGAAAATCACTGGTGAAGAGGCAAGGAATCTATTTTTAAGTTGGAGGCTGCCAAGAGGTACATCACGTATCTTTATATTTACTCTTCCTTATCTAGATACCATAATTCATAGCCCTTGCGCGCTATATTTTTTTGTCCTGCTGATGATTCTACAAATTATGTATCAGTAACTAAAGTATTGTTTAACCTGCAGACACATCAATACACTTGTGAAATAAGAATTGCTAGTTTTAGATGGTCATTTATTGTTTGTAGTTTCCCCATACCATTGTTTTTCTTTGCTGCTAAACATGTATTTTAGATGATTTATTAGATGTATCCTTAGTTTTTGTGGATGCCAAATTCATTCCGAACTGGTTGCATGCTACTACTTGTGTGAATACATGTATACATTGTTGCTCAGTTATTTTTCTCTTTCCTAGCATCACATTGAGTTGACATATTGTTTCTCATATTGTTGGATCCTTGTCTTCTATTTGCCGGGAATTATATTTTCGAGAATCAAGTGCCTCGGAGCATTACCACAATGCTATGATATTCCTTATTTCGATTTACAACTTCTTGTCTTATCAATGGCAAAGTTGCATTGAAGTGTTACGTATTTGCTATCTTGTTCTTCTACTGTGAATTATTTCTGTTTCAAATTTCCTTTGAAATTGAGTTCCTATTCTTCTCTTCTCTCGCATCAAAAGTTCCTAAAAAGAAATCTGCCTCTCCACCTACAGATATCTTAAGGAAGGTGTGGGATTTGTCCGACCAGGATAAGGATGGGATGCTATCTTTCAAGGAATTTTGTATTGCTGTGTACTTAATGGAGAGACACCGAGAGCATCGTCCTCTTCCTGACACAGTAACGGATGCTATTTGGGCTGAGGGCACCGCACTACCCTCTACTGGCCAGTTTGCCGAAAATCCTAGTGCCCCTGCTCCTCAAGCAAATGCAGGTATTCATACAAAAGAAACTTCTCTGTTATTTTTTTTAATTATTGACTTCTAATGAACTTGTCAATGATGTTATTTTTACTGAACACTTGTTGAAGGATACACAGGTAGAACAATGCAAGGACCACATCATGGGATGCTTCCCTCATCAATGAAGCCACCATCTCGAAGGCCTCTTCCTTTAGATGCTGATGATACTGTTAAGGTAGAGCAACAAAAGCCAAAGGTTCCTGTCTTGGAGGAACATCTAGTTGGCCAGCTGAGCAAGGAGGAACAAGATACACTGGGTGCAAAGTTTAAGGAAGCTTCAGAGGCTGATAAGAAAGTGTGTTCCTCTCTTATGTTGTTTCAACTTTCAAGAGCCTTAATGTCTTAAGATTCGTAAAGCAGATGGAAATAAAACATATATTGGACATTTCATTACTGTCTTCACTTTGACCTAACTCTATTTTGCCCCAAACATGCAGTTTGAGATCAAAGTTCAGGCATATATAGTTGTAAATGCTCCGGATATATTTGAAGCAATTTTGCCCAACTGGTCTAGTTTTGTTTCTATTCATAGTTGACAAAAAATATATGGCTAAATTAATACATAAGAAGCTATCATTTCTGTTGTACCTGTATGGCAGCAAATCTTTCAAAATGCTCATGTGTCACATGATAGTTGATAGTATTTCTTGAATTTCTCATTTGCAGAAAGTGTTTAAAAATGTGAAAACTAGAACAAGATAGAATTCTTTGGTGCACAAACAAATGTTCAGAACATTGTTTAATAAATTACAATCCATATTTCAAATGTCAAATTGAAATGGCAGCAGTGTTTGATCTCTATAGATTGTGTTGACGAGCAGAACTCAAGGTTGTGAGTGACTTCTTACAATTTTACGCCTCTAGGTTATGTTATTATAACATGATATTTTTCTGAATCTTCTATGAAGGTCCAAGAGTTGGAGAAGGAGATCCTTGATTCTAGAGAGAAGACCGAGTTTTATCGCACGAAGATGCAGGAACTCGTAAGTATTCTCTTGCAATATGTCTTGCTATAAATGCAAACATGTATTTGATTCAGTCTTTACTGTGCTCGTTTCAGTTTCCTTTATAGCACTTCCATTCAACCTATGAACACCCCGCTCCCCCCAACCCACCCACCTACAATCACCAAAAAGGAAAAAAAGCTTCCGCGCTGATTCGGTTGGAGTCTAGAGATGAAACCCAACAAGAGGCATATACAAAGATGATTTACATATATATGATATAAAGTGCTGGGCTATAGCGCATAGTTTAACATGAGCTAATGAGCTATGTTTGTGTCCTAATTAATGTATTCATGTCTGACTTATTTTCGTTATATTGTCCTAGATTCTCTACAAAAGTAGGTGTGAGAACAGGTTTAATGAAGTCTCAGAAAGTATGTCTGCTGATAAACGTGAGGTAATTTTCCTTCTGTAACCTTGTTTAGTTGAACTCTCTGATTCTATTTCCTACCTTTTTTTTTGGGTAATTATGGTTCGTAGAAGATGCTGGTGGTTTCTGAAGTGCTGGCAGAAGCAGAAAAGACTGATGAAAATAATCTCTAGTATCTCATACCGTTTTTACTTTGTTTGTACAAGCTTCCTGTTGTTCCATGCTCCTGGAATAATTACAAGTCTTTAGTGGAATCATATCGTATATTACTTCAGTAGAAGCTAGAAGAAGACTTTTGGGCATTATAATTTATGTTACAATTTTTTCCACACCGGTAAAAACCGAATTTCATTACCGCAGCAGCGAAATTACAAAGGTCTTTCAACCAAGTTCAGCCAAACCAAAACAAAGGACCGAAAATAAGTCCTATGAAGTCCCTTGTATGATGCCATGTAAGAGTGGCCACTCTTTGTTCTAATGCTGTTTTATGCGAAACTCACAGCTATCAATTCTATATTCAGGTCCAATCCCTTTCTGCAAAATATGATGATAGATGCAAGAAGGTTGGAGATGTGGCATCAAAGCTAACAATGGATGAGGCTACTTTCCGTGAGATCCAGGTATATTTGTGATCTATTAGAATGTGGCAACTTCATCCTCGAGATCAGGCTGTGAGCATATTACTATTTTTTGTATGTTTGCAGGAGAAGAAGTTGGAAATTTATAACGCTATAGTTAAGCTGCAAAAAGGGGATGAAAGTGATGAGAAGCTTCAGGTCTGTATTTTTTTGTTCATCCAATATCTTTCATTGCATCATGCTTTACATCTGTTGTCTGATCTCCTTTGCCCTCTGTTTATAGGAGCGGGCTAATAAGATACAGTCAGATCTTGAGGAGCTTGTGAAATCTTTGAATGAGCAATGCAAGAGATATGGGTTGAGAGCTAAGCCAACTACTTTAGTGGAGCTTCCTTTTGGTACTTGTTACTATCCTCTTCGTTTCTTGGCTTTTGTCCAACATTTGCTTGTTTTGGTTGTGTTTCTTGTTTAAATGGATACACTGATTCTCTGTCTGTCAGCTATGAGCTAATGAAATATTAAAATCAATCTTAAATTATGTTTACTTGCATCATAATATCTATGTTCATGAAAACATCTTAACTAGCTCTCGCTAATTTTCTTTGTATTAGTGCACTGTTCATTGCAAGATCTAATTTGTTTCTGGGCTTCATCTATCCCAATTCCCAGTTGCTTAATGAGATCCTGCTCTTTGCCTCTATTTTCCGTTTTTAGGTTGGCAACCTGGAATTCAAGAGACAGCTTATGCATGGGATGAAGAATGGGATAAATTTGGAGATGAAGGTATGCTAGCTTCAATCTTGATTCTACCATGATGTCCATTATTCAATGTATGTTTATGTTGACCATTTGCATATTAAACTATATATGCTGCTCCGTTTGCATTTATCCAGGATTCTCTATAATTAAAGAACTAACAGTTGAAGTCGAGCCTCCCATTGCACCAAAGAGTCAGCCTACTGAAGATGCTAAAGCATCTACAAATGGGGCATTAGCAGAAAAAGAAGACAACAAGGGTGATAAATCTGCTGCTGCTGCAGAGCAGGCAGTCGAACCTGAAACAACACCATCGAATATCAAACCAGAGTCAGCAAAAAGTCCTCCAGTTAGTCCTGTCAAGAACAAAGAGGATGGTTCTGATGAACGTGATAAAAAGCAATTTGGAACAAATGACGTCTCACCACGTGCCACTGAGAGTATCAGGTACAGTTTTTTGCTTTTCTTTTTATATGATAGATAGATACACGTGTCTTGCTAGAGAAAAAAGAAACATTGATTGTGAATACCGTTTAGTTTCAATACAACTTTAAGCTCTTGCATGTAAGCTTCTTTGTCAATTCTTTTTGGTGAAAAAATATTACATGTTGAGGCATGATCTCGCATGTAACTTAAACTATATAGGCCATTGGCTTCTCCTATAAGCCAGGTTTCTGCCAGCGAAATATATTGTTAGTCTAGCTGGTATAGGAAATTTGGTTCCTGAACGTTTTATGTGAAACATGTTTCTTGCATGCTGGAAATATAGCATATAAACTTTTTTTTGTTGGAAGGAAAGCTTGAAGGACACCTATTATGTCAAACTATTGACCCCTCTCAGTTTTACAGTATTTATTAGTATTTTGTTTTATGTAAGCTATCTTCTTATTGCACTGGTGAATTTTGTAGCAACCGTGGAGCAATGGATTCCCCTACTCATGGAGATAAAACCCATGATGGACACTCATGGGGCCCATCTTTTGATCATGGCATGGATAATGACTCTCTATGGAACTTTGGTCATAAGGTTGGACTCTGCTCATTTTTTCTTGCGTTGTGTCATACCGTTATGTTATATTCATACTGTACTATCTAGCACTTACATCTGTGATTTGTTTCAGGACGGTGAGAATGGTGATTCAGATCTCTTCTTTGGTCCACAAGGTCTTCCCCCGATAAGAACCGGAGGTTCCTCATCTGGTAGTTCATTTGTCAAGGAACAGAAGCCGTTCTTTGATTCTGTTCCTGGTACTCCAATGGAGAAACCTTTCTTTGATTCCATCCCAGGCACGCCAGTTCAGAAATCCGTCTTTGATTCCATCCCAGGCACACCAGTTCAGAAATCCGTCTTTGATTACTCAGTCCCTAGCACGCCAATGCAGAACTCAAGCTTTGATTATTCTGTCCCAAGCACGCCGATGCAAAAGTCACTCTTTGATTCCATTCCTGGTACACCGGTTCAGAGATCAGTATTTGATTCTGTTCCGAGTACGCCAATGCAGAGATCGGTTTTTGATTCTGTTCCGAGCACACCGACACAGAAACCATTCTTTGACTCTTTTCCAAGCACTCCAATGCAGAGATCACTGTTTGATTCTGGGCCAAGTAGAGCAGAATCTCCTACTGCCAGCAGCATGTATGGCAAAGAGCAGAAGGGATTCTTTGATTCTTCGGTCCCGAGTACCCCAATGTACAACTCAAGCTACACGCCAAGGTACAGCGAAGCAGGAGACGATTCATTTGACACCATGTCTCAATACAGTTCATTTGGCATGCACGAGAACAATTCCTTCGGACAGCGTGACAGCTTCTCGAGATTTGATTCCTTCACGAGCAATGCTGACAACGGTGGCAATGACACCTTTGCAAGGTTTGATTCTTTCCGCAGCACTTCAGATCAGGGTGGGGGCAACAGCTTCATGAGGTATGATTCCATGAACAGCAGCAGCGACCATGATAGAGGCGACCCATTTGCGAGGTTTGATTCAATGAAGAGCAGTGACTACAACAGCCGGGGCTACTCATTCGATGATGAGGACCCCTTCGGAACCGGGCCGTTTAAATCAACAGAAACCAAGAACAGCAGCCCGACGAAACATGGGACAGACACATGGAGCGCGTTTTGACAGGGATTGTATCATATTCATAGAGGTCATGTGCTTGTGCACCTTACTGCAGATATATACACACGTACAGGGGCGAGACAATTTTTTTTTGCATGGGCCTCTACTCCACACCTGGGGACGGCAAGGGAAGGGATGGGACGGGGCTTGCTTGTGTGTTTGCTTTGTGTTTAATTTTGTACCTAGGCTGGGAACATGTGTTTGGTGGGATGCTGCTGCTTATAAACTCAACATTCTTTATACCTTGTATTGTACAAGTACATGTACAAGATGCGAGTCAACCCGTTGGGTTGAGAAACTCTCGAGTGTTTTTTCTTCCATGGCGTAGCGTTTTTCAGTTTCTCTAAATTTTTCTGAGCTCTGTACAGACAGACAATGTTGCTGAGAAGTCGGAATCTGGTTATGGGTTACGCCTTACTGGAGTACAATATACTGTGAGGCAATTAAATCGGGTTCAGCATGGGAGTTTTGTTCGTTATTTCTACATTCCGATCCGTTGGTATTGTTATTCATGAATTCGCGTGGCTTTGTGTGTGTCTGTGTGTTCTTTTCTTTTGTGTGCGTGTGCGTGTGCGTGCGTGCGTGTGCGTGTGTGTTAGATAGGACATATGCAAAGTAGCTAGATAGGACATATATTCTTGACGTAACCACAAGTTGTCCATATGCCAGCCAAAAGCAGAAGTGTGGCGCAAGTTTTGGATCTCTTTCCATGCACTCCCATTCCCATGAGCCACGTGTTCTATATATGCAGCCATGGATATTGTCTTCCTTGCCTTGCATACCGCTGCTGCTGCTGCTCTCTGCTAATTGAGGTGACGATCCTATCTATGTCTCACTCTAGCTATCAAGCAAGATTTCTCTCTCTAGATCTCTCTCCTGTAATAAATCTTAGTGTAATTTTGCCTTAATTAATATATTGCTATACACAACCTGATTTCATATGTGTATCCTGATGATACATTATTCTCCATTTGGAGTATATGTTTAAGTTGGTTGCAAATCACAACCAGGAATTTTAACTTCTTCTAGTGATATGGGTTCTCCTAGTGTTTAGCATTCAAAATTTAGTATAAACTTTTTCTACTAAATGCTTCCCAGTGAGCATTCTCTAGTGCTATAACTAATGATAGTGTTTTATTACTAATTAAAAATACTAGAAAAACTCTACCATTTTGGTATTGCATGCTCTATAGGCACGACTTTCACTTGCTACCACCGAAGCCTTGTTTAGTTCACCCCAAAAACCAAAAAGTTTTCAAGATTTCCCGTCACATCGAACCTTATGACACATGCATGAAGCATTAAACATAAACGAAAATAAAAACTAATTGCACAGTTTATCTATAAATTACGAGATGAATCTTTTGATTCTAGTTAGTCTATGATTGAACAATACTTGCCACAAACAAACGAAAGTGCTACTGTAGCGAAATCCAAAAACTTTTCACATCTAAACAAGGCCTAATACGCTGAAGTATAAGTTGGCATGAACAGGCAAACACTCGAGCTTCTTGTGAAACACTTTCTTAATTGAGATTCCATTTAATTTAATATTGCTGGTCATCAGGTTACAAAAACTCTATTCTTGATACCAATTCATTCCACTTGTCCAACTTATCACCAACTAGTGCCTTGCGGAAAGTCAAATTAAGTGGTATAGAATTGAAAAAAACCTGAGCTACTGTAAACAAATTTTCCTGGTGATATTGTTTAAAGTTGGGTATTTTTCTTTTGGAGCCAGTTTTCAAACCACTTGTTCTCCCAAAACCAAACAAGAGTCTCATTGTGTAAATTAAAAGAAGATAAATCTAGAAAACAATGTTCAACCTTCATGGGGCGTGACTAAAAGTGTGAATTCTCCTGGTTTACAATGTGTTATAGCTTTGCAATGATTGATATATAGATTTAAACCATTTGATAAATACGTGTGTGATCACTGATTTTATCTAAATCCTATGATTTATATGTCTAGCAGTATTTTTTTTTTAAAAAATTGTTGACTAAACTTGTATAGTCAGCTAACAAAAATGAAATTTGGTCTTAAATATTGAAAAATTATATTCAATAGTATTTGAGTGTATATTCCTTTAGCAAATGGATAGTATGAGAAACTAACATGGCATAACTACATGGAATATTAGGCAATCACAAGATTAAATTTAGAAAACAAATCATGACAATCGACCACACTATTCCCTCCGTCTCAAAATATAAAAGGCGGTTTGACTTGGTGTAGTCTTTAAAATCACACTTTAACCATAGTTCTCTTATATGCTATATATCATTTGTTGCAACAAAAGATTGATTATAAGAAAATATTTTTTTAAAAAATAAATCCAATGTAGCCATTTTTATAGCACAAAAAACTCTTTGTATTGTTTTTTCTCGAACACGCAGGAGAGCTGCGTATCATTTAAGAAGATAAACTCTTTGTATTGTTAGACTAATTGTTAGTCAAAGATTATGAAATTTAAATCTTAAAATATGCATGTGCCTTATACTTTAGGGATAAAGATAGTAGCACGTAATAAGTCTGTAACATATATACTAGGTAGCGACAATAGCAATGTAACCAATAGACATGATTAAACACAAGATTAGGACACACGGTGCACATATTGATTGTTCGTAGATTGAGGTAGTGCTTGGTCCGGAGGTAGTGAGAGCACGCTGGTGTAGTGCAGGCACGGGCCACAGGCGAGTACATGTGCCTCATCCTGCCCATGCAGAAGTTCTGCGATGAATCTGTTTGGTTCAGTTAATCTTTCTCTCATTTTCCACAGACAGTAAACATGCATATTGATGTTAAATGTTTTTGGCAGCAGGCAACAACCATGGCGGAGTTCGCTCTTGGGTTGACCAAGACGGCGGTGGAGGGGACGCTGAGCTTGATCAAGTCGACGGCAGAGGAGGAGGCGAAGCTCAAGGAGAAGGTACAGAACGACCTGGTGTTCATCACTGGCGAGTTCGAGATGATGCAGTCCTTCCTCCATGTCGCCAACAGGGAGCACGTAGGCCGTGGGAATGATGAGTTGTCGCTGGCCTGGGTGAGGCAGCTTCGCAACCTGGCCTTTGATGTTGAGGACTGCGTCGAGTTTGTTGCTCACCTTGACAACAAGTCTCCACACTGGGGGTGGCTGCGGCGTGTGTGGCACACATTCAACTGCGGCGCTTCGCCACTGCCCCTAGATGTGGCGGTGGCTGAGATCAAGCAGCTCAAGGCCAGGGTGGAGGACGTGAGCCAGAGGAACACTCGTTACATCGATCCTCAGCCGCCGCCGCTGCCGACGACGACGACGACAACAGGCCGCAGAAGCCTGCGGTCACTGTTGTCATGACGACACCGGCCGTAGAGCAGCAGCCGCCGGATAATGCCACCACCTATCAATCGTCAGCAGCATTCTACGTCCTACGTGATGCGTGGGAGGCTACTGGCAAGTGGTGCAGCAACATGTGTAACCTCCAACAAGAGTTGCTGATCGCCCCTGAAGGTGAAAATGATGATGACCTTCGCGTTATCTCCGTTTGGGGAAGCAGCAGCAGTACAGGAGGAGGAGGAGGTGGTGCCGCTGTTCTTGGGACGGCCTCCATCTTCAGGAAGGCCTATCGTGACCCAAAAATCTGCGAAAATTTCAAAATCCGTGCTTGGGTGAAGCTGAGGCATCCTTTCAACCACGATGAGTTTGTGAAGAGCTTGCTGGCTCAATTCTCTGTGAGCTCTCACCAAGCAAACACAGGTGTGGATTTCAGTTGGACAAGGATGAAATCAGCAGAGGTTATGGAAGCTGACAACCAGCTCATGAAAGCTAAGCTCATGGTGCAAAGGTTTCTGGTTGTCTTGGAAGATGTTTTCACATTGGAAGAGTGGGATGTGATCAGAATGTACCTGCCTGACAGTAAGAACGGTAGCCGGATAGTCGTGTCGACGCCACAATTAGGGATTGCCCTTATTATGTGCACAGGAGAGCCATACCAAGTTTCGGAGCTCAGGAAGTTCCCCGGTGATAACCAATTTCTTTGTGCCTTCTTCAAAAACAAGGTAAACCACAAATTCCGGATCCGAAGCAATGTATAGCTAGTCATAAGTACAGCTAGCTCCCTAATCTATATCCTTAATTACATACATAGTATTCCGCATATATGCACACCTACTCTTTTTATTCAACACATGTATTGCTTTGGACAAGGCATGTGGTCACATCTACAGATCGATCCTATGCTTTTTGCCATCTTGCATTTATATATATGACGGTCCTTTTTTAGACACTATACCTAGAGTTGAGGAGGACCTCACAAGCTCATCCTAAGCTAGAGTAGTTTTTTACATTTAAATCCAACAAAAATTTGTTGTGATGAATTGAAAATATATTTCTGTTACAGTTCTTAATATGTGAGTTTCATCTACTTATTTTATTTTTTCTGATGGTTAAAGCAAGTTTGATATTCCCTCTGTCCCAAAATAAGTGATGTTTTAGGTTTGTTCTAAATTAAACCATTTCAAGTTTGATTAAATTTATGAAAAAAGTCTATATAACCCCTAACTATTTATGGCGGACTACTTCATCCCTTAAACTATAAAATCGGATTTTCTACCCCCTGAGCTTTCTAAAACCGGTCAAATAACCCCTCATGCGGTTTTGGATGGTGGTTTTGCCACAATGATGGCGGTTTGTATTTTTCTTTTTTATTTATTTCCACCACTGAATCTTTGAAAAATCATAGTAAATCATAGAAAAAATATAAAATGAAAAAAGTTCAATCTTTTTGACTTCACATGAGTAGATCTATAGAGTAAACATATAAATATGGTTGCTTTAGTACATTTTTTGCTATAGCTTTAAATATATGTTTTTTTTGTAAATAATTGAAATAATTCATAGCTGCATCTTCTATAGTCCAATTGTGGTAATTTTTTATGGTGGGCTAATTATTGTATGCTGAAACTGTAGTAAAATTTCATACTAATTGAACATATATAATTTAGTTATAAATTTATTTAGGTTTATGCTTGTTAAATCTATACTTTATCTATAACTAAGTTATACATAATCCAATGAGTATGAACTTTTACTATAGTTCAAGCATACAATAATTAGCCCGCCTATCATAAAAAATTCACCATAATTGGACCGTAGAAGCTGCAGCTATGAATTATTCTAATTAATTACTCGAAAAACATAGATATAAAGCTACAACAAAAAATTGTACTAAAGCATACTATATTATATGCTCAATGTGTAGATATACTCATGCGGAGTCCAATGAAATTAAATTTTATTTTTTATGATTTTTTTATAATTTACTATAATTTTTGAAAGATTCAGCAAAAATAAATAAGTAAAAAAGACAAAACCACCGCCACTATAGCAAAAACACCATCCAAAACCACTTGGAGAGGGAGGTAGTTTATTTGTTTGGTTTTGGGAAAGTTCACAAAATCTAGTTTTGTAGTTTAGGAGGTGAAGTTGGGGTGGGTGGGGAGGGGGGTACGTAGACTTTTCCCCAAAAATTATATAAAAAAGTAGTAGTGCTTGTGATACCAAATAAGTATTATTAGACTTACTATAAAAGGTATTTTTATACTCTAGCTATTCGGTCATAACTATTGTCAAGCTTTGAATAGTTTGACTTAAGACTAATCTAAAATATTACTTATTCTGGGATGGAAAAAATATGTCTGAAATGTTAAGTTTTCTATATACGGGCATGAGCTAATACATTATCATTGACTTTTCAAATAAACCTGTCAAAATTTGAAAATGTGTACGGCATGCATTCTAGAGCAATACATTGAAAGGGAATAATGGGTTTGATGGATTGTCCCCCCATTTCTTTATCTATTTCTTTGTTCCATCGTAAGATGTTAATACAACCTAGCTATCTGAGGGTAAGACACTATTTCCTTGCTTAAGATGTTTAACTTTTATTGCTGATTGGATAGATCAGGTAAGTTTGTTAGTTTTGTTAATTTTTACATCATCTCAATGTTAAACTCTTTGTTTCAAATGGGACCGATCATCATCATCAGGGGGTGGACACGAGATTATTTTATTGGTTTAATTACTGGCAAGGACACAAGTGAATATGGCCTTGTTTAGTTCCTTCTCGAAATGTTTTCGCGACACGGTAGCACTTTTGTTTCTTTGTGATAATTATTGTCCAATTATGGACTAACTACGCTCAAAAGATTTGTCTCGTAAATTTCGATCAAACTGTACAATTAGTTTTTATTTTTATTTATTTAATACTCCATGCATATATCTAAAGATTCGATGTGACAGAAAATCTTAAAAAGTTTTTAGATTTTGGGTGGAAGTAAACAAGGCCTATGTAAACTGCGGATACTAGGGGCCCCCCACCCAAAATTTTTTCATCCATCCTATCGAATCTTTGGACACATGCATATAACACTAAATGTAGATAAAAAATAAATTAATTACACAGTTTAGTTAAAAACCACGAGATAAATCTTTTAAGCCTAGTTAGTTTATAATTAGCCTTAAGTGCTACTGTAACCCACATGTGCTAATGACAGATTAATTATGCTTAATAGATTTATCTTGCAGTTTTCAGACGAGCTATATATATTTTTTTATTAATTTTAAAAAACCTCTACCGACATTCTTCCGACACATTCGATGTGACATCCAAAAAATTTAATGTGCCATCTAAACAGGGCCTAGGCCGAATCGGAACCCCGAACCCCGTCCTTGACCCTGAGCGCCTCCGCGCCGCCGCCGGCCACCGCGTCCTCCCTCCCCGCCTCTCCCTCCCCCTCCATCTCCTCCGCCATCCCCTCCCTCTCCCCTTGTGCCCACTCCCTGTTCGCTCCTGCACCGCCGCCGGTGACGATGCCGACCGGCCGCCACCGCCACCTCCCCCGCAGGGTTGGAGCCGTTCAAGAGCTCGGCGCCACCCGTGTGGATTGACCCAATGCTAGAAGAGTTCGCCATCACACTTCAGGTTGCTCCTTTGGCGACAGCTGCTCCGGGCACGGCGGATCCACCTCCATCGTCACCTATGTAGGCCGTGCCTCCTCAGACTGGGCCTGTTGTTGTGGTCACGACGGCACCCATGGCGAACTCTACACCGCCGATGGACGGTCTGATGGAAGACCAAGCCACGTCTGGCCTCGACGACGCGACGCCCATGTTGGGTGAGGCCGTCGCCTCGCCACAGCCATCGACGTTGGAGTCGGCACTGCTGGCGTCTCCACGCGAGGGCCAGCTCGGCGTCGTGACTGGGGACGAGGCACCAACGTCACGCGAGGCCGCTCGGCGCCTTGTAAGGTTTCTTGACGAGGTGTGAGTCGAGTGGGAGCCACCTTGATCGCCTCCCCACCTCGGCAAAGGACGCCTGTCAAGAGACCTTTGCCTATCCGGCCCACGAGCAGTCGGAATAGAGGGCCTGGACGCGCTGTTCCCAGCGTTCAGCTGGCGCGCGTGCGAGCTCTTCCGGAAAGACTCGTAGGACGCGGCGTCGAGCGTTTTTTGGTTACCCCTTTTTATGTAATATCGATCAACGAAACTTTCTGCTAGGTCGGTCCAGCTGTTGACTACCTAGCGCGCTTGATGCGCGTTTGTTGTACTGTAAACTCTTTTTTCTTAATACAATGATATGCAGACCTCCTGCGTATTCAAGAAAAAAAATTACTGGCAAACATGATAGCTATTTATGTATTGTATGTAACTGGATGGCATATAACTTATCAAATCGGTTTCTTGCTTGCAGACGAAAGGGGTATGGGTGAATTTTACCGCCAATTGCGACACCAGGGGGGTGATATCCGTGTGGGGGCCTGATGATGATGACAAATCAAACCTCGTCGATATATTGCACAAGGGCTTAATAAACGGCTGGTTCAAAAATTTTGAAGGGGTTTCTGATGCTGCTGAGGAAGCAGATCACGTCGGTATGTTGCGCAAGGGCATAAGAAACAGGATGAGAAAACTTGTTAAAGTGGATGTGGACCGTGAGCTGGGCAGGTTGCTCAGTGTGGAATTTGAGCGGCACAGCTGGGGCGACATGGAATTTGAGCGGCACAGCTGGGTTGATGTACCCAGCCCGTTCGATTTCAAAGTCTTTGCGCAACGCTTATTTCTGAATTTTTATTCGGATGACATTCGAGCCAATGAAATCATGGAGGTTGGTAGCAAGGGATCAGAGGCAGGCCTAATTCAGCGGTGTTGCAGGTTTCTGTTTGAAGAGGATTGCCTCATCGTCATTAACGGTCTGCAGTCCAGGGATGACTGGGACCAGATAGAACGTACCTTGTTACTATCATCCAATAAGGCTACTACGGCTAAAGCTTGTATCATTGTCATCACAAATGAAGAAACCGTGGCCACATATTGTGTGAAGGATCACAAACATCAAGCGTTCAACGTCAAAGATTTGATGGCGGACACATCCATTTCGAGCTTGGTAAATAAGGTAATAATACTAACAGTAGTAGTAGTATATATATGTTATGCCTCGCTTAATTTCCACACCCCTTCATCATCAAGGGTATGAAATTTGCATTTTATTGCTTGCAGGGTTCTTGGCACTATGGAATTAGAGGCATCAAGGGTCGCTTGTTCTATGACAGAAGGAAAGATGCACTAGAGTGGACCGATAAATTTAAAAATGTTGGCGGTAATAATCCAGATGAAGGAAAAGACGAGGAGGAATTTGGTGTGTTCACAATGAGTGAGGATGCAATGGATATCCATTTATTACAAGGTATCCTTAGACATGCCTACTATGTTGCATTTCCACAAATTAAATGGCGTAGCTGGGTGGACGTGCCAAGAAAACCGTTTGATTTGATGGACTTCTCCTGGCGCTTACTTCTAGATTTTTATTCTGATGATCCTCAAGCCAAGGAAGCTATAGCAGTTGGTCTGATGGAAGGCACTATTATTGACCCGATTGAAAAGTGCTGTGAGTTTATTCGTAACGAAAAATGTCTGGTTGTCATCAATGATCTGAGGTCCGAACAAGACTGGGATTCCATCAAGGACACCTTCTTGTCCGACTCCGAGCATATTCAAAGCATTATCATCGTTAGTTCATTATTAATTGATAATACTTACTGTAGCCCTAAGGTGCTGCGGCTGGGTACCCAACAGGGTTTTGGAGATATTTACAAAAAGGTATGGTTAGTAATACATATTCAGCATCAAACTCGCATGTTATCCTTGTTGTCCAACATTATGAAAGACAATATGCACAGGCCCTAATTCTATAGTACTCGCAGGAATACGACTGTATATTTTATACGGAAAGAAGCCAAAAGGCACTGAGATGGAGCGAGAAATTTAAACCCGTCGGGCGTGAGATGGAGGTGATGTTCCTTGCCTTTGACGTCGTAAATAATGGCGTGAACTCGGTATGGGGGATTGCCGGTGTTGGCAAATCATCTGTCGCCAGGACAGTTTATTACAACCAAATGCTTGATTCAGCAGGACCTAAGACATCATTGTTCGACTCATCCAGTGATACTTTATTCGAAGCATTTGGTTGGGTGGACGTCGCTCCGAGTTGTCAGTTCAATTTGACTGAATTTGCCTGGCACTTACTTCTCGATCTCTGTTCTGATGATCCTCAAGCCAAGGAAATTGCAGCAGTTAGTATGGTGGAAGAAGGCTGCCAAGTCCCAATTCGAGAGTGCTGTAAGATTCTTCAAGAAATAAGATGCCTGGTTGTCATCGATGGCCTGCACTCCACGCAAGACTGGGATTTGATCAAAGCCACCTTCTTATCCAAGCCTATTAAAAGCACTATTGTTGTCATCACCATTGAAGAAAAAGTTGCAATGCATTGTGTGGAAAATGACAAGTCCCGAGTAACAAACATCAGACGCCTCGAAGCTGATGTGGCCCTAAGTCTCTTGGAAAAGGTGTGTTATTTACATACGGATCCATTTTTTTTTCCATGCATAGTACTCCGCAATTAAGCATTGATTGAGCAGTATTTTTAATCTCTGTTCATTTATTTATGCATGTTTGTGTTCAAAAAAATTAATTATGCATACTAACAATACATATTCAGCATCAAACTCTCATATTATCCTTGTTGTCCAACATTATGAAAGACAATGCACAGCTCACTCTGTATGCAGTCTAATTGATTCCATATGTGCCCCCAAAGATTTTGACACCCTTGCTATATGTTAAACAAAACCAAAGATCTTCATATATCCTAGTAGTTGTTTAAAATAAACCCTGCTGTTGCATTAGCTCATTATTGCATTACTTCCTCCCGAAACAAAACTTAATGCTGTATCTAAGGTGACGATTTGACTCATTGCATTAGACCATTATTAGTTCTCAGGGAAAAAATAGACTTTGCCTAAAGTGATAACCCTGGCAGTTAAACCTTGAATTTCCTATCGGTTATGAAATCAACTTTTGTCTTAAATATAACTTTCTTTCAGCTCAAGTTCAAATTTTAATGCTCAAAGTAGATGATTTACAAATTGCATGTAGATAGCTTCGGAAGACAAGGGATTAACTTCTGAAGAGATGGCACTATTGAGAACTATTATTGTCCCCAAGTGTGGCGGGCTGCCCAAAGTAATATCTGTCGTAGGTGAAGGGTTCAGATCACGCAGATGGTGGTGGGATTATCTGAGCTACAACTTTATGGGCACACTGGAGACGGAACCAGAACTCCGGCCTCTGTTCTCTTGGATGAAGTCATACTTTGATGATTGCTCAGATTCACTCAAGCCATGTATCTTCTACCTGTCAATCTTTTCTGCAGAGAAGAACATCAGGCGGCAGCGTTTGCTGTGGCGGTGGATCGCAGAGGGTTACTGCAGGGACACTTCCGATGGTAGAACTTGTGAAGACAACTGGGAAAATTTTGTCTCTGAGCTCGTTAGCTTGAGCATAGTCCAGGAGTCAACAAGCAATAATAAGGTGTTTTATCAAATCAATGGCTTCTTCCATGAGTACATCATCTCACGGCCAATGGAAGACAACCTTGTGTTTGCATTGGAGGGGCATTGCAGCCTCAACTCGACACGTGGTGGACAGCACCTGACCATAAGGAGCAGCTGGGACAGAAGAGACAGGATTGTGTACGAGAGCATCGATTTTTCACGGCTACGGTCCTTGACTGTTTTTGGGGAGTGGGAGTCATTCTTCATCTGTAGCAGCAAGAATGTGAATAGGATGAGACTCCTTCGGGTGCTGGATCTTGAGGACGCTCAAGGTGTGACTAATCAAGACCTTGAGCAGATTGCCAAGCTACTGACTCGACTCAAGTTTCTGTCCCTACGGGGATGTACAGAGGTTACTAGTCTGCCAAGTTCAATGGGTGGTCTGAGGCAGCTGCAGACCCTGGATATCAGACACACTTCCATAGCAACATTCCCACCAGTTATCACCAAGCTACAGAAGCTACGGTACATTCGTGCTGGCACAACTGAAGTATGGGACTGCGAAGATCTCCTGCCAGCCGCAGACGGTGAGGACAGGGCATCATCGTCATCATCAGCAACACCAGCAGAAGGCAACAACAGGCCACGTACTTTGGTATCCAGCTTCTTGTCCAAGTTTATCAGACGTGGCGATGGACCTGCTGCAGCTGGTGTTACCTTTCCTGCAGATATTGGAAATCTGTCTGTCTTGCATACTCTTGGCGTTGTCAAGGTCAGTCATGCTCAATGTGGTAGTAAGGCCATATTCCAGGAGCTCAAGAAGCTTACGCAATTGCGCAAGCTCGGCGTGTCTGGCGTCAACAAGGGAAACATCAAGGAGTTGTGTTGTGCCATTTCTGGTCATGTCCATCTCAAATCTCTGTCAGTGGAGCTCGACAAGGATTATGGCAACATGGATGACATCAACCAGCTAGTCTGGATCAGGATCGGGCAGCTTGGCTTTAGGCGAAAGCTCAAGCTTGATATGACTATAGCAAAGCCAGAGGAGTTTCCAAACCCTAGTCATCAAGATGCAGATGCAGATACGATATTTTTCATACATCATCTTCGGATCAGGCCGATCCAAGGCGGTGACCTCCACATTGGCCGCAGCTGGAGAGACACCCAGGTTGTGGAGATTCAGTGCAGCTCCGTATTGTTACATATAAAGTTTGATGATCTGGGCCTTTTTGAGTGGAGAGTTGGGTTGCTCAAGGTCCACTTCTCCGGGGGATCACAGTCATCCTTGCACATTTCTGGGCTAAGTAATCTGGACAATCTCAACGAATTGTGGCTCAAGGGACACACCGACGCGCACAGGCAATACATGCAGCAACAAATTGACCACATGGAGCTGCGGCGGCCGGACCAGAAGAGACCGGTGTTGAAGTTTTTCCTGTCCTGATAAATCAATAAATAACTGAACCAATTCTGTCAAACCAACAACTTGTACAAGAAGCTTTCTGCTTGCTGCTTCTTTCTTCATAAAAAATAGTGTTATTAGTTTTCGTTCCGCGATCAGACGCTTTAGTAACATTGTAGTATTATATTTGGTTCCCTGACTACAAGTGCTGCATATGATGATGTTTCACCACCGCCTTGCCTTGTTAAGCCAGATGGTGTGACTAGAAATCTTTCACCTCCTTCTCAACTCATTCATGCACTGTGCTTCTACTCCAGCAGTACCCTCTTGGAAGTTGGAACTCATCTGGGGCACCAAAGAGAGGGAGCAACTACTCAGCACAAACCTTCTTTGGCACTGGTGGTGTGTTAGACAAGGTGAACGCAGGAGAAAACCAGAGGAAATTGCTTTTGTCGATCAAACACGGACTGATGAGTTTATGAAAAACCGTATTTCTGCCCCCAAGATTGTAATAAAGTAGCTCATGCCCTAGCAGGAACTGGTTGTAATTGTGCTGAAAATTCTGCTCTGATGTGGGATAGCACGCCAGGAGTCAACAAGGACTGGTGGCGAGCGATTCTGTTGTATCTATGGTCTAATGGAATTCGGAATCTAATCTAAGCTAAAAAACACACACACAATAGCACACCCAGGCGTGGGGTTAATGCGGCCCCCCGCACCCAAGTTTGCTCTGAATGACCAAACCAGTGTTCAATACCAAACTGATCGTACAGACACAGTGTAACTCGTCCAAAAAAGCAGACAGCATTACCAAGTTCATTCATAAATCAGTTTCCATTAGGAATTAATAACTTTGAACAGGAGAGTTCAACAAAATCTGGTTTCCTTATACAACAACATAACAGGCCAGAGATCGGCATCCCTGCACAATAATATCTGTCCAGTCTACACTAGGTAACAGCAACAAGCTTGCAGAATCTTACATTGCGCTGCAAGCATGAAAAATAATGTTACACATACACTTGCCAATCTCGGTACCTCTTTTGCAGGCAAAAAATGGCAGGCACACTGGAACAGGGGCTGTGTGCCACTTGAGTCTCTACTGTTCAAGATCAATCAATCTTCAGTCAAATTAGCTGTAGACAAATATCTGGTTGGGTTATTCGACTTTACATCTTTTGTATGGCATGAATCCCCTTATCGGTTGGTCTCTGCTGCCGCTGCTCGGCTTCACTCTTACGAAGGCCGAATTCACGCTGGGTTTCAGCTCAACACTTGGACCTGACTCAACTGGCCCAAGTGACTCCTTGACAACTTTGCAGTTGGTAGGGGTGGTTGTATGAGCATTGCCCACGCAATCTGAACTAGATTCAACTGATGGGCTTTTGCTGGTATCACTCTCACTGGCACCTTCGTTATGCAGCCCTGTACCAAACCCTCTTGGATGGTTGGCCGGGAAACCATAGTAAGGCCACCATATATGAAGAGGGGAAATCCTAGCATCCCCCGACTCATACATATGAACAGGGAAAGATTGGAATGGAAGAATCCATCCATTATGGGAAGGGTATGCTGCCACACCTCCGACTGCTGCAACACCTCCGACCAAGGATGCTTGCAGCATTTCTTGTGTAGAAGAATGAGAGTCTTTCTCTCCAGCTCCAGCTGCCCCATCCGAGGAACAAACTTTCTTTGGGTCTGGGATGATAACTGTCTTCCCAAAAAGCTTCAAACTGGTTTCTTGGACTCGTGATGAATCTTCTTCAGACAACTCACCGTCACTGTTGTCCTGCTTTAATTCCTGTAATCAAAACATACCAGACCACATAAGCAAACATGCTCACTTGTCAGATTAGCCCATTTGAAAAGATTATCAATGTGATAAATGTCCTCTTTACCTGACGGCATTGATCATCTTCTATTTGCTGAGTGGGTATAGTTTCCTCCCCATTCACTACCTCAGCGACATTATCCCCCTCATCCGATGACGCAGGGGATGTACACCCCGTTGACGGGTTTGATACTGATGATCCAAAAGCATCTGATTGCATTGCAGATAACACCGACACAGGCGAACCATTCTCTTGATCAGAACCAGATGATGATGAAATAGGAGCATTCTTCGGTTCGCCAATTGGACGATTTGCAATGGTGGAGTCAGCACACTTGCGAGGGTATGGGTGCAGTGGTTTTCTCTTTGGCCTAGGGGGTGGGATCTCAATTGCATTACTTGCCCCAGGTTCACGCACCACCTGCACAGTTAGCAACTTAGCATGAGAAATAGGAGAGAGGAATCAGTAGTTCAGAGTTAGCTGCTAGAAAATCTCACTGTACAAGCACATGTAAATGGTATACTAATTAAACAAGGGCACATGAGGGTTAAGCACCTTGGAGAAAAACTTCTGAGCATGGCTCCGAATCTGGACAGCAGTCTTTGTGCCAATGTGTTCTAATAAATGACAGTTCGGACAAATCAGAAAATTATAATCACCAATGGGCTATAATGTTAAGGTCACATATGAAGTCTGCACGCACCTTGTATCTGGCGCCAAGACCGACCATAAAGCTTCAGTGCCTCCAGGAACTTCCCATGCTCTTCTTCTGTCCACTTCTCTCGCTGTTTCGTGATCGTGTAAGGCTTCCGAGCCTATTTGAATCAAGGCAGGTGTTCATCAGGCATGGTGAATTGGTGACAGTGCTATAGGATAGCCCGCGCTCACACAGAAAAGAACCAACTAGCATTTGCATACTGATGTGAAAAGTGGGACAAGAAATGGGTACCTTGACAGGGTACCCATCCGTCCCCTCCTTGGGTTGCATTGCATCATCCACCAGGGGAGATTGGACAGCATCCGGCGGCAGCCTTTTGTCAATTGGCAAACCACCTCTTTCCTACAGGGAACAACAGGAAACAAATATTAGTGCTTGTCTTACAACAAGTCAAAGTCACGCTAGATTTTACCATGCAAAAACGTCCAGATTTGAGTGCTTCTGATCCCTCAAATGACACCGACTTAAGAGTTGAGACATGTAAAAGAGGTGGTAAACTGGTAACAATAGGATAGGATAGGATGGGTCATGGGTGGGAAACTGTTGAAGCTAGACTTGTCTATTGGTTTATAATGACTCACTGATGGATTAAATGGAAGATAAGTTACCATAGTAAAAAAGGGAAATGGGTACAACAAACTACCATAAGTGGTAAACACCCATTATTATTATTTTTCCGAATTAGGCACCTATACCTGTGTGCCAGATATCTTTAATCAATGTAGTATGCTAGTATTGGCCATCTCGTTCTAGAACCCTCTACGGATACCATGATTGGCGTGGAACCCAAACCCGAAGGAGAAGCATCTAGAAACAGCACATTTTTTTAAGAGGGCGATAAAATACTGACATTAAAAAACAATTTTTTTTTTCCAAAAATCCACATGGGAAACATTTATTTAGAAAGGAAATCTGAAACCCAATCGCCCCCCTCCCAAAAAAAAGCACCGCTCCTATTTGTTCATTCACCACGCTGAAAAAAAAAAGGAAAGGAGATTTACACACAGTTCTAGCGAAGTTGCCAACACCGACAGGAAAGAATCAGGCCAAGTGGGGGAAAGGCAGAAAGATGTTCACCTGGACCTGCGCCATGGACGCCATGAGGCGGGCCCGGAGCTCAAATCTCCGGTTACCCTTGCTTCCCCTTGGCAGGCTCGTGCGCACGGAGGAGAGCCCAGCGCGGGCGCAACAGAAACCGGAGGTCGAGGTCGTGGAAATTCGCGGCCGGGATCGCCAAGGAGGCACTAAAAATCGCCTCTTGGCCAGCCAGAAAACAAACTCAGCAGGAAAAGGGGGAGAAATGGAAAAGTCGGCCGGCGCAGGGAGGAAGACGCGGCGGAGAGGAACCGGAGGAGCCTCACCAGCAAGGAAAGCGGAAGGAAATGGGAACGGAAATGGCGAGAGAGAGAGAGAGAGAGAGGGGAGGAATGGAATGAGATTTTTGGGTGGGGGCGGGACAGGGGAGGGGAGGGGAGGGGAGGGGAGGCGGGCCACGTCGGGCGCGGGACCCACTTGTCAGGACCGGAATTTTCCAGAAGGCCCAGGGATCTAGTGGCTGGGGAGGCTCCAGGAGGGGAAGGGCCCACCTCGGCTCTCTCCGGATATTTTCCGCTCTGGCCCCCTCCGTGGGTCCCTTCTTCCCATATCCGGACTTCCGGAGGGTGGTTGGTTATCTCATTCTCACCTCTTCTTCTTCTTCTAATAATAGTAATACGGTTTATTAGCATGAGAAATTACAGCGAAATTAATTAATCCATTTCCTTAAAAAATGCAACACAGTGGTGATTTACTACCGAAAAATTTAAAATAAATTTCTTCAGATCAAATCAGTATAAATATAGACATTCTATATATATATATATATAGGAGTACATTATAATATTTTTTTGGATAAACCTTACCCAAGTTATTATTATCATTATTAGACAAGGAAAAAAAAAGAAACAAAGCACGAGTGAGTGAGTGGCCCTTCCCGCTTGTCCAGCCACGTTCCTACTTGTGGCCACAAGAAATTCTCTCAAGAGCATTTTATATTTGCATTTCTACTAGTCTTCTTAGGGGAAAAAATACAATAGTACGTGTGCAGAGAATGGAATGGAAAAGAAAAAGCGAATATCCGTGGCGGCAAAAGCGTGGCCACAAGTATCTCCGTCCGCCTTTTTCGCGGCCACGTCACGCCACCGGTCGACACGTGTCCACCCCGCCACCCAATCAATCGGCCAGAAAGATCTGCGCGGGAGGGGCGGCGGGGCCCACACCACACCACACCACACCACCCACCTTGACCTTGTGTTACGTTACGCTGCCAAAGCATCCCTGGCCACATGTTGTTTTCCCCCACCCCTCTTTTGTGCCTTTTTTTTCTTTTTCTTTTTATTACTCCATACTACTGGTAGTAGTACTAGCAAGCAAGCCTGTCTGGCTGTCTCTCTTTTCTTTACTAGCTTTCAGAGTGATGTGAGCTAATCTCCATTAATAATTAGCCCATTTATCAAATGGAGCTGCCATCCACTGTAGCATAGCAAACTCTTCGTTCCCTTTAATTCTTCTTTTTTCACTCAAGCCATATGAATATATTTTTTTTTCTTCAAAACCAAATCAGGCAAGAGAGTGATTAATTATTAGGTATAATAGTTGATTTATTTGAGATGCGAGAAGTAGATAAATCTGGACTGGACCATATAATATAACTGAGCAATAACGACTTCAATGGGTCAAGCAACAATACAACTAAAGCCATACAGATATATATATATATATATATATATATGCTTATTAGAGATAATGATGTGTGCCATTCTAGTAAAGGTCTATTGGAATGGGTGACAACTGATTCTTGTGAAATTCTTTCGTGATTTCGGCAAAGTCTGTTCACTTGACCTTATCAGTCAGCAATATTTTTCTCTCACAACAATCAGCGAACAATATTTTCTAGTACCATTCCTTATCAACCAAATGAAAAGAAACATTGTGCAAACTGACCTTAATGCAACCAAAATCTGACTAGAATTGCAGTGTCCGATTTATCAGCTGCTCGGGATATCTTGGACCATTTATCCGAAACATGTACTACTATGCATGATAGCCACCTCGCTCGTGACGCACTTGCACCAGAGATTTTGCTGACAAATTTGTGGACGCAAGCACGACAGGTTGCAAACCGCAGTTCACATAAACAGGAAAAAAAAAACTCCATCCTGTCTGGAAGTTTTTGACGTACACAAAAAACAAGAAAATGAGTGTACATAGAGTGTGGTCCATTAGTCCAGGGGATAATCAAGAATATCCAACCCCACACCGGAGGATTGGTTTCAAAGGCACACACACGTATACACGTCACTAGGCTTGGTAGGTGCATGATCCAGCTATATTTAAATAAAAGCGTTGTTCAGTTCAGTTTGAGATTTTACTATCCTAGAATCCTATTGGGAACGAACATGCAGAACCCAAGTTTTATTACTATACAATAATAATTTTTATTATACATTTAGATATTGTGTGTCTGTCTAAATACATAATAAAAATAATATATCTAGAAAAGTTAAAAAAAAATATCTTACTATTTTAGAATGCAGGGAGGATATAGGTGGCGCACACATTAATTTACTAGTTACTATGTTGGCAAAATATTTAGTATAAATCACATCTTCGGTGCAATCCATGAAAACCCCATTAAAAACATACTTAGGAGTTTTCAAAAAAAAATTGAAACTATGCACATCAATAGTGCATCTCTAGATGTTCATTGTCACAAAATTTGAGATTCAAACTCGCATTACCAAAATTCATATAAAAATAGCAAATTTTATTTGCATGCTAGAGGACAAAATTCCATGATTTTTATCCTCTAGTGCAATATGCAAATAAAATTTATTATTTTCATATAAATTTTTGCTAAATGAGTTTGAATCTCAAATTTTATAACAATGCTCGTCTACAGATGCACTATTGGTATGCATAGTTTTATTTTTTTAAAACACTTAAGTATGCTTTTGCAAAGCGTTTTTACTATTGCACCGGAGATATAGGGTTCCTTTGGTTGGGCTTTTGAACCTGCTTTTGCTTTTGTAAAAGCCAAAAGCCAACCAAAGGGTCCAAAAGCCACAAGTGCTTTTGCCCAAAAGCAGCTTTTCTCGTAGTACAAATCCAAAAGCACCTCACCTCCTGCTTTCACTGACTTTTGGGATCCGTTCAGTTTTTTTTTCCAAAAAGCCACGAGTGACCAACCAAATGACTTTTGGGTTTCTCAAAGCCCACATCCCACAGCAGCTTTTCAAAAGCTCAAAGCTCACAGTAGCTTTTTCAAAAGTCACAGCCCAACCAAACACACCCATAGTTTGCACTGAATATTTTACCTACTATGTCAAACTTGTTTTTCCCCATGCCACCCACTAGATGGCAGACACGACAAGGTGAATTGTGCTATTTTTTGGGTTTTCTTATGTTGGGTCAGGTTTACTCTAGGTTCTAGATCAAAAAGTGATGTATGGATCCTTTTTAGCAGCTTAGAATGGCTAGAATGGTCTATAAATAGATCTAGCGACACATATTTCCTCCGTCTCAAAATAAGTGCACTTCTAGTAGAACTATGGTGAAAATAACAATGCTAGTGGAAAATTATAAATATAACCCTAAAAAGATGCAATGATTGCACTTTGAGAAGAGAGAAAATAGAAAAAGACAAATAGAGTCATATTGTCTTATATGTAGATGTACACTTATTTTAGGAAAAAAATTTAAACTCTATGAGTGCACTTATTATGGGACGGAGGGAGTAAGTGATATGATGGGAAGGCATCAAGCAAGAGCAAGCAAATTAAGAAGCCCCACATCATCTCCATGGTGACTCGAGGGGCTCTCGGCAACCATCGCCTAGGGCGTCTAGGCCGCCCCTCTAATGAGGCTTTAGATCCTCACCCTCCATGCTAGATTCGATATCTAGCATCGAGCCCTGGTGATTCTCATCTTTGGATAGCGCAATAGGCCCCAAAGTCACTGAGAGGTCGCTCCCCCTTCGCCTACCACACTGTGGTAGGTCAGGTGGCTAAGGGGCGCCACCGCACTTCGAACTGCCTAGATTCCAATGGATCAGGGGGCTAGCACGAGGACGAGGACACATCTATAGCTTAGAACCCCTTCGACGCATAGTGCCTACCTGCACATATGTCTACGTGGACCCTCCCTTTGGGAGCTTTCCAACCTATCAGGTTCCTGCATCTGGGCCTAGGGTCCAGCCTCGTAGGTGCTTGTAAAGGCTTGGGCGAGACCTCAATACAGTGGTAGTTCTAGATGAAAGCCTTGCTCGGCTACTAGTCAACGCCAATGGTGATGGCAATCCCAGACATCATGTCCCTCCTTGGTGGCGTCACTGAAGAATCTCTCATGTGGGCATGCTATCGTCTTCCTGTGGGGATCGTTGCCATTCATTCCTTGTCGTGTCGCCAGTCCATATCGGAGTTCCTTGTTGTGCTTATGTGCTTCTCGTTCATCCTTTGTAATGGTTGTCTACCATAGCATCATTGGGGTCATCTTGGTAGATGTTTTTGTCGTCGTTTGTTTTGCTCACTCTTTATGGATGTTTTGCTATCGACATCATGTTAGTTCCCATGGCATATGATTTGCCCCGAGGTTTTCTAGGCCTCTCCTATGGCAGATGCTTTGTCGCCATTGTAGTTCAGCTTTTGTGGCGGATGCTTTGCCCTAGCATCACTTTGGTGTTAGTGGATTAATTTGCTGTTGAGATCGCATTAGTTCCTATGGCGGATGCTTTGTCGCCGAGGTTGTATGGGTCTCCCTCTAGCAGATGCTTTGCTGCCAACTGTGTTGCCTTAATTGGGTGGATGCTTTGCCACCATGATTTTGATTTTTCTTTAGGCAATTGTTTGTGTCGATGTCTTCTATTTTCACAGGATCAGCTAGTTTTCTTGGGTATTGTAGCTGAGGGATCACGCCCGCTGCTTTTCCTTGTTGTTTGTTTTAAGTTATCTACCACTGTCGGGGGTTCATAGCCTGCGCTATGAGGTCCCCCTCATAGTTGAGTCTGTGACTCCATTCTTCTTAATGAAACACATACTAAGGAATCTCAAAGCATGTTCTCAAAAAAAGGATGACAAGGCAGAGCCATAATAAGATAAATTCTAGCTGTCAAACAGTGATTGGTTTGGAACCTTCAGCTTTTCACAATCTAAAAATCCATAAGATGCTCTTTTTAGAAACCCTATATTAAACAAATGGACCGAGCATATACAAATGGAATTGCACTTATAGTCTATCTAGTCGGTCATTTAGATATATCTATTGCATATGAAGAACTGGAGTTTCAAGCTAATGGTGACTATGAATCCTATACATGAAGATAAAATAACTCAATAATTCTCTAAATTAAGTACCAATGCAACAAGAAGGTCTAATCTTGTTAGACGTCACCTTGGGAAACAAAAGCATTCTAGGTCCATTTGAAATATAGAGGAAAAATACATATCCAATTCCTATAAGGGCCATTCAAACAAAAGAATGTTTTCAACAATTTGTACGAATTAGAGCATTCTAAAAAAATTGAAAGAAACTAAACATAAGCTCGATCTAGTGATAAAAATGGAAAGGGGAGAATTTCACCACCAAAAAAAGTATTTCATTATATATATGGTTGTTTTGAACAATAAAAATAATATACTAGAGTAAATCTGGAGCCTCTTAAAAATATATTCTTCACCTCCAATCCATGTTGCTGATAATGTTGGAGCGCACCGACATCAAAGACCACTCTCAAATTATCCACAGCATCAGGCCCAAAGCAGCGCATGATCCTGATGAGTTTGCAACCATTGTGAGATAAAAATCCAGTGAACCGGTGGCACAAAGATACATATGGGAAACACGACCATCCACACCAATCGCATCAACCCAACAAATAAGCCCGATGTGAAGGACTCTTGTTTTAATGCCTAGATAGGAGTATTTGCAAAAAAAAAAGCACTAGAAGAAAAGAAACAAGATCCTGCAATGATCGGCAATTTTTTTTTCATAACTACTATGAATAATAAACTAGATAATGTATGTAGGATCCCTCTGCTCTTTTCTCACCGCTGGTGAGGCTGCTGCCGTACAGGGAGGAGTTGTGGAACCGTGATGGTGACGGTCTGCCACGGTCACGAACTCGCCTCAAGAGTGGAGTTGCATTGGGTACCGGACATGTTTGATGTTTCCACTTCCTTGGAAAGGAAATACGTAGTGCAAAAATATCAAGCACCTTTATTAATTAAAGTAGTAGTAGGAGGAGTATCAAATTGGGTCTCGTTTACTTCCACCTAAAAACCCAAAATTTTTAAAATTCTCCGTCACATCGAATCTTTAGACGTATGCATGGAGTATTAAATATAAACAAAAATAAAAGCTAATTGCATAGTTTGGTCGGAATTGACGAGACGAATCTTCACCAAACCACACACAGCACAGCACAGCACAGCAACAGTTGGTCCCGCGCCCTTTTCCGCCACCTCACCTCCTCCACGTACGTACGTGGCCCCACTACAAATCGCTCAAAAGAAAGATCCCCCTACCTTTGATTTAAAAGTCCTTTTGAAAAAGGATTGGATTTTTTTTTTTAAAACGGTAGGCAGGAGTTCTGTCGAGCTTATATTGAGACAAGGTTTGGATTAAACATTAAGAATATAAATCATCAGTAACTTTTAAAATTTTGAGCTTACGAATTATATGAATAAATTTATCTTAAATATTTTCCTAAATTATAAAAGTATACATATATTATCTTTTTTTAAATATAAAAATAAGAAATCAAAGTTATGTTTTAGAAAAGGTGTCACCACAGATAAGAGATCAAAGCTGTCCTAGCAAAATGCTCACCATATATCAGCTTTTGTAAATGTTTTGTTTTTAAACACCTTTTGTAAATGTTTGTACTCTGATACGGAGCAAATATTTTGTTAGCCCGGACCGTTCCATCTCTCTGTATACTCCCTGCTCCCTCCGTCGTGGGAACCAAAAAAAAGAGTAATTCTAGCACTCATGCATGTGTTGTTATAATTCTACTTTATGAACAAATATACTACTGTATGCAATAAAGTACACAGAGCTTATAGGTGCGTAATTATCTGCTTGCGTTTATTTAATGACCAGTTGGAGTAGGAGTAGAAAGATTCTTAGGCCTTGTTTAGTTCACCCAAAATCCAAAAAATTTTAAGATTTTCTGTCACATCGAATCTTGTGGCACATGCATGTAGCATTAAATATATATAAAAATAAAAACTAATTACACAGTTTGCCTGTAAATCGTGAGGTGAATCTTTAAAACTAGTTACTTCATGATTGAATAATATTTATCAAATAAAAACAAAAATGCTACAACATCAAAATCTAAAAACTTTTTGATCTCAACAAAGCCTTACTAACGAAACTTGAATCTATCTGAAGTAGACTGGACCCAATTCATAGGTCACATGATTAGGTTAGTGGCTGCCTGATAGTCACATGATTAGGTTAGTGGCTGCCTGATAGTACCGACATGCATACCTGGATGCATTGAGAATGAGGTTGAGTGCCAGGAAATGTCACGAGGCATCTCCACCACAAAAAAGATACTCCTGGATCGAGCTAACTGCCACCACAGATATATTATATATACTAGCTAGGATCCGGTTAGGATCCATTAGAAAATACTAACAGATGTGTACTGTTCATTGGATCCATTACTGTTAAACATAACGGGTACGCACTATTAATTGGAACCGTTACTATTTAGCGTAACGGGTGTACTGCTCACTGGAGGATAACGGTTACACTGTTCACTGGATCCAATCCGTTAGTGTTGTACTTAACGGGTGTATTGTTCATAGGATCCGTTACTGTTCTACTTAACGGATGTACTGTTCTTAAGATCCGTTACTGTTAATGTACAGTAAATTGTGAGAGAGACAGTGGTATACAATTATAAGGGTAAGGAATAGATAATCTATATAATTTATAAAAAAAAACAGGGCATGAAATCAGAGCCACATGTCATCATCTACTATTTTTAATTCCCTTTTTGTTTTCTATATATAGGCCTTGTTTAGTTCACCCCGAAATCCAAAAAGTTTTCAAGATTCCCTGTCACATCGAATCTTGCGGCACATGCATGAAGCATTAAATATAGACGAAAACAAAAACTAATCACAAAGTTTGACTGTAAATCACGA
>Ga0182004_10000104_pt1 | contig 35785 bp, 20 predicted proteins | sample Sormic07211540_1_FD_120479 | JGI IMG/M metagenome (GOLD analysis project Ga0182004, IMG submission 120479) | Endophyte microbial communities from Sorghum bicolor roots, Mead, Nebraska, USA - 072115-40_1 MetaG | ecosystem: Host-associated > Plants > Roots > Unclassified | place: USA: Nebraska...
ACAAACAACACACCCCCACCCCCCCCCCACCCAAAAAAACATTCTTACTATACCCCCCCCCCCCCCCCCCCCCCCCCCCACACACACACACATGTTCCCGTTCAATCAACCAAACCAATGCGATTTCTCTCATTATAGGCAACTAATTTCATTCATTACTCTTCTGTTTTACTAGGCAGCAAATCCTTTTTTCTCTAGCCAGGGAATAAATCTTATTTTTCTTTCAAGGTGATGCCTTAGTTAGAAATGGAATACAGACCAGCGAACTGATGTGCTCGACCCTTTGCCAGGATGGATTATTAGTTATTATCCCACTATTTGTAACTACACCAATAAATACCACGACTCTAGTAATGAAAGCTACTCCCTTCATTCCAAATTATAAGACGTTTTGGCTTTTCTAAATACCTAGTTTTTGCTATCACTTACACCCTATTCGTTTGAGCTTATCAACCGAATCTGCTAGCATTCAGCAGTGTTTTTCTCTCACAACAAATCAGCAAACAGTACTTCCTGCCATGGCTTTTCAGCCATTCACTGTCTAGATACATAATAAAAGCAATGTATCTAGAAAAGCCAAAACGTCTTATAATTTGGAGCGGAGGGAGTATTATTTAGAAACTTGATATGTAGAAAATATAGGGAAAAACCAGCTTAGAACAAAACTTCCTTTGGATTCAATCCTTCATTAATAAATTAAGAGACTACAAACTTACCGCGATGATCGATAACATAAAAATAGCCATAGGCGGTTCCAATAAGGATGTCCAAATATCCATCACCATCCAAATCAACCACAGTTGGAGAGGAAAATACATGAGCACGGAAATGTACAGTATCTGTGCTCAAATCAAGCTCTGCAGCCCATTTAACTTGCCGAGTGTCAAGGTTAAAGACAACTATACTGCTTGCTACATATTTTCCAATGTCAATTCCTTCCAGTTCTTTTGCATGATCTGAATCACGATAATATCTGCAAATAAAAGGCAGCAAACACAAATCGAAATTATCAAGTGAGTTTGTGGTAGCAAGTACTTTTAAAAAAACAGTTTTCATCAATCATAAAAGCAAGATTAACAAACACCTAGCATTGGCACCGAAGATAACAAATTGAGTTCACGACTAACACTCGATTTGGCACATTTTTGCTGACAAAAAAACTGTGCCTGCCAGTTTTGTGAAAGGAAAGTACAAAATCTGGTGACAGTTTTTTGAAAGAACCAGAGAAGCTAAGGTTCAATCTGAATAAGACCTACACATGATGATGTAGAAATAAAGTTTTGTGATTTTATTCTTGGGACACAAGTTGCACATATGTTTCTTTTTTTCATTTTCAAGGCCACTTAAGTTCAAATTCACATTGATAGACAAACCGTTAAGCCTCAACTTTATTATGCAGTAAACCAAATTTTAATCAATCTGAAGTCATAAGAAGTCATGTGTAACTTGAACAGGATGTGTTTGTAGCAAAAAGAGAAGCCTTACTCATGATCAAAGAAGTATGATACAGCAATCACCATTTCTTGTACACCATCTTTGTCAATATCTGCGATTACCTGTAGCAAGAATGTGGATAATAACTCAAGCCTATTTATGAGATGGATAGAAAAAACATAAGCAAAAGGAACTAAAGCATCACTTACTGGGAAGATCACAAGATGTTATGAGGTGGATAGAAAAACATAAGCAAAAGGAATTAAAGCATCACTTACTGGGGTGGACAAGATGTGGGCATCTATGCTGACATAATCTTCTGCTTTCTCATGTTCTTGTTCTTTCCAGTCCTCATCTCCCCACAAACGATCATCAACATAGTCATCATAATCATAATTGTACTCATCAGGTAGATCTTCTGGATCCCGAAACAAGTCAAATGATGCATCTGCATCTTCATCTAGAGGCTCACCATTTTCAACAGTGGCTGCTACTTTTGCTCCTGAATCACTTTCATGAGTTTTCGAGCTTCCTGTTTGCTCATCACTTTTGTCAGCTGTTTGAAGCAAGCGTCTCTGAGTATGTGATTGTGATGTATTCTCTGCTTTGGTAGTAACATTAGAGATGCTCCCAGAATGAGTGTCGTTTACATTATTCGGCAACTGCACATTCTCTTGCGCTTGGGTAGAATTAAGTTTTGTTTCAACTGAATGTTGTTCAGATGTATTTTTCAGGGTCTCACCTCCCTCCATACTTCCTACAATGATAAGCATATATAAATAACAACAAAACAGATAATTCTTGCATATTTTACAAAAATGAAATGCATAGAATGTCCATATCAACAGCAGTTAGTATAGTTGGTCCTGGTGCAACATGCATGAAATTATTTTTTTCCCTTAAAGCAAGTTGATGACATCAGGATACAGGAGTTCTGCTAATTGATAGCAAGTTAAGCTTTATCATGAGATTCAAAAACCAAAAAATACATTTCTATCAATAAAGTAACATACAAGATTGCATTCCTATAAAAGATTCTTGGATACCTGATTTATTCTGATCTATTACGGGAGTTTCCTTAGAAGTAGCCTCTTTGGCGATTGAACTGTCATGAACATCTGGGTGGGAGCGGTCAACTGGATCTGGATTTAGCCCAACATACCAATCTTTACGTACTTTTCTACGAGGTACCTCAAGCTTGTCCATCATCATATAACCTGACACCCTACATAATAAACAAATAAATATTGCCGGATTTAACAGGGAGACATAAAATTGTCTGTCATAGAGTTCCTGACCTAAAGAAATTTACAACACCGTTGTAAGTAGCCAAAGCTATTTCCCGTACACCATCCTTGTCAATGTCATAGAGAAGAGGACTTGAATGAACATTTGACTGATGAAATGCAGGCCATCCTGAAAAGCGTAGAACAAATAATAACCAAACCAATTTATTTTAGCATGTCTTAAAAGTTCAGGAGAAATTTTCTCAAAACTCTTTCAGGAGCTAAAAGGGTTTTATGACATCACAGACAATAATTAGGTACAGATGAGACTTCTTTTCAGAATCTGTAAGTAAGAATGTAAAATGGCAATGAAACAACACCTGGCACTTTGTCTCCATCAGTGCCTTCAAGAACTTCTAAGTAATGAACAAATGATGGCACCACTACTTCCAATTTTCCATCACTACACAACAGAAAAATGTTCATTAACAGTGTGTCTATTATGAAATCTTATACAGGAAAAATTCATTAAAATACTAATAGGAAGAACGGAAACATATGTGTTTGACCTTTTGAAAATCAACTTTGTGAAAACTGCATATATAAATACAAGAAACGATACGGGTCTAGTGTTGGTAATGGCAATGCTGTATTCATTCAATGTTGCATAAACAGTAATAGTTACAGAATGCTTGTTGTGAAGTTGACATTGTTTCATGCACGACACAATATCCTCACATGAGCAACAAATAAAGACAAAATGGTTAACGTGTTCAGAAACAGCAGAAGATAGAGAGAAAGATCTCTGACACCGATAACCAGAACTGGTGTGATGCTAAAGACAGACGCCAAATTAAGTGACAAATACCTGTTGATATCAGCGACCAAAGGAGTTGCATAAATGCTGGAACTAACTTCAGTCTGCCATCTCAGCTCCACATGCTTTGGACATTTGGTTTGCAATAAAGCATCTTCATCTCTACAAGACAATGTATAGATAAACTTATTGGGTGCCTTAAGCAATTCATGTAGACGACCACTATTACTTAACTGACTTTAAAGGCGTGGTTTCAATTGAGATAGTACTTAGACATGTGTCAAAAATTTAGTGACAACCATAATTTAACTTACAACCTAAGTTCACTATTGCAGATGTCAACTTAGCTGAAATTAGTTGAATGCATAGAAGGTCTAATTCCTATAACATATGAACCCAAAAAAAAAGAAGGATTAGGCCTTGCATCAAACAACTATTACATAGTTTGCTCATTATTTGGCTTTTATTAGATTTCTATGTGCCATGCAGCAAGTATCAATTAAACAGGTAAATCTCTGTCATCACTAATAGTATAATCGCTGAAATGACCTGTACAAGAACAAACTACTAGTAGAACAGATGCTTTGCAATTGCCACAGATTCAGACATGATCAATCCAAAAAAATTAAGTGATACTAGATTACCCACACTTAATTCAAACAGTTTATAAGATCAGCTCTGACTAGGCTGGGGTCATAGTGTGAGCCTTACATACATATGTTTCACTTTGGCAGCTCTACTTTCTAAATCTCGTGTCGATACTAGATTACAGATGGGATTGGAGGACCACAGTAGTTGCTATCTCTTTTGGAATATGAACAGAAGTAGCAGCAATTTCAAGCTATTCAAAAGCGACCATAATGCTCAAACCAAACAACAGTTGCTCACTTTCATTTTCAAATTCACTACACCACGTGGTGCTTAAACCCCCGAACCTCAATAGATCAAATGCGAAACTGAGGCTGCAGCACTCAACGATCGAGAAACAGGTGTTCACTAGACAAATCCAACGCCTAAATCAACACCGGCGGCACGCTAGCATGTTAGCACCCAGAAGCTCGTTAATCTCATCAGTCGCAACGCCCCCACGAGAACCCACAGGGACCATCCGATCGCTCCAAGCCTCCCAGGATCCAGCAGCTACTCCAAATCTAGAGCGGCTCGTAAACCGCGGAGGGAAGGGAGGGAGGGGATTTTGGGAGAAGGGTGCGGTGCTCACAGGTGGGGATAGGCGAGCATGTCATCGCTGGCCTCGCGCTGCCGGAACTTGTTGGTGGAGTTCTTCGCCTCCTCTGCCGCCGCGGCGCCGGCGGCCACGAGGAGGGCGCACGCGGCGGCGAGGGCCAGGAGGGGACGCATCTGCGGGTAAGCCAGCCCCCAGCCCCTCCGTAGGGCAGGGCTCGCGCGGCCGCACCGGAGTGCCGGGAAGCGGGCGCAGGGGAAGGGGATCTCGCGCGGTGTGCGAGTGCGACTAGGCGGCACGGGGCGGAGCCGCGGAGGCAGTGGTCGGAGCCAAGCCAAACCGGAGAGCGAGGGAGCACGAACCAGCTCGAAGCAGGGTGGGGTCGTAAATGCCAGTGCCCACGAGGGGTTTCCTGCAAAGTTACCGGTCGATGGGTCGGATGGTCACTGACATACGGGCTCAGGCGATGAGTTCGATGGCCGGCGCCGTGGGCCCGTAAGTGGGGTCATGTTTGTAGCTGTGGTAATCTTTGGATTAATTAACCCCCAACACTCTCCGAGGTCGCGGTGACCGCGGGCAGAGGACGGTCCTGATCACACAACAGACGGCTGATTTGGGAGAGGTAAATTTTGCAACTATTTCATGGGCAATTGTAGTTGGAGGAGCATTTTTATGAGTTTCCAAAACCACTTTCAGAACTCGTATTTTTCTAAAAAAAAAAGATAAAAAACCCTCTCTAACACTAACTCCAAATCTTGCTGCACTTGATGAGAAAAAACAATCAAGGCACCTAGAAAAATACATACTACTTCTATATGGACCTTATCTGGGATCGGGATTGCCTCGACTTTGGTTGCCCTCAGCCTTAGTTTCAAAATTTTTTACAAAATGAACATTGTAGCATTTTTGTTTGTATTTAATAAATATTGTCCAATTACGAGCTCAAAAAATTTGTCTCGCAAATTATAGATAAATTGTTCAATCAGTTATTTTTTAATCTATATTTAATGCTTTATTTATATGTCATAAAATTTGATGTGACGAGATATTTGAAATTTTTTGCAAAATTTGTGGGGAAATGGCCGATCATCACCGCCGCTGCAGGTTGCCGAATGGTTACTTCCTAGGTGCAGCTGATCGGCTTGGCTAGGTGCAGCGGTGGGTGGTGCTAACCATGCCCATGACTACTGCTGAACCGCGGATGAGATGAAGAATAAGGTCTTGTCTAGTTTCCAAACATTTTTGGTTTTAGGTATAGCATTTTTATTTTTATTTGGTAATTACTGTTTAATCATAGACTAACTAGATTCAAAAAATTTATCTCACGATTTATAGGCAAACTGTGTAATTAGTTTTTGTCTTCGTATATAATTAATGTTTCATATATATGCCGCAAGATTAGATGTGACGAGAAATTTTAAAATTTTTTTGTTTTTTGAGTGAACTAAATAAGGGCTAAGAAGAAGGATTTCCAACACAAATGTATAAGAGAGAAACAAAATATAAAAATTGTTAAAGTGATCTAGAAATAATTTAAGATTTTTAATGCAAAATTGCCTTCTAACTTTTAAGAGTACGGTACTGAAAATAAAACTAACAAATAATATACTTTATAATTTTAATTGACTTAAAAAACTTATTATTTTGTAGGAACTATTGCGGATGTTGATAGTGTACTTTGTTTAGATTGAAGATGAAAATTTTTTGGGTGTTATATCAGATATATCGAAAGGATGTCGGGAGAGGTTTTTAGAAACTAATAAAAAAACAAAATTACATAGCTCGTCAGAAAACTGCAAGACAAATCTATTAAGCATAATTAATTTATCATTAGCACATGTGGGTTACTGTAGCACTTAAGACTAATCATGGAGTAACTAGGCTTAAAAGATTCGTCTCGTGATTTTCAACTAAACTGTGTAATTAGTTTATTTTTTATCTATATTTAATGTTCCATGCATGTGTCTAAAGATTCGATAGGATGGATGAAAAATTTTTGGGTGGGAAACTAAACAGGGCCTTATTATTTTAGGCCTTGTTTAGTTCCCAAAAAATTTTGCAAAATTTTTCAGATTCCCCGTCACATTGAATCTTTAGACGCATGCATGAAGTATTAAATATAGACAAAAATAAAAACTAATTGCACAGTTTGGTCGGAATTGACGAGACGAATTTTTTAAGCCTAGTTAGTCCATGATTAGACAATATTTGTCAAATACAAACGAAAATGCTATATTATCGATTTTCAAAAAAAAATAAAACTAAACAAGGCCTTACTCATTATTTTGTAGGAACTATTGCAACGCACGGTCGCCGTCTGCAAATGGTGGAGGATAGTAGAGCATCTGACACAAGACCACGTGCGTAACCGTATGATACGTGCTGGCATAATGCTAAAGAATCTGGAAGTCAGAGCTACGTAAAATGCTACAGCACGTTCTTACTACATTTGGCTGATAAGATAAAGCAAAAATTACTATTGATTAATTTGTTATGACAAGCTTAAGCAAACAAATTGGCTCGGATAATAAATGGATATAAGAAGAAAGGCTACTCTCTTCATCTCTAAACAAGTGTTGTTATAGTATTCGCATTGTTTGTCGATCTTTTTTTTCTAATCTAACTAGGTATGTAGAGAATATTAACAATATTTATATTTTAATAATATTATTATAAAATTAGGTTCTAGTGATACTAATTATACACTATAAATATTAATTTTGTCTTGTATATATTTAGTCAAATAGAAATAGTTTGACTTCTCAGAAAATGATAACGACACATATTTAGGGATAGAGGGAATATGTCAAAAAATTACTATATGTTTTTTTTATTCCAGAGGTGGTGAAAAGTAAAAACACAGTAACTAAACAAGGTCTTCTTTCGGTCCTATTTGGTCGACTAAACTTTTAAATTATTTAAAATTTTAAAGCTCCAGACAGATAGTCTAAACTATAGTCTAAAACTTAGCCATCCTCGTAAATGATTATTAGGTCATTAGATACACAAATAAACTTAAATGGTCTATTCCCCCCCCCCCCAAAACAACTAATATGGTCTACACAAAGAAATTACACTCTAAGGCCTTGTTTAGTTCGCAAAATTTTTCAAGATTCCCCGTCACATCAAATCTTGCGGCACATGCATGGAGCATTAAATATAAATGAAAACAAAAACTATTTGCACAGTTCATCTGTAAACCGCGAGATGAATCTTTTGAGTCTAGTTACTCTATAATTGGACAATGTTTGTCAAATAAAAACGAAAGTGCTACAGTGCCTTTTTCACCATTTTTTGCGAACTGAACAAGGCCTAAACTGTTGCCAAAATGTTAGCCATCCATCCTCATAAACAATTTACTAGTAATGAGATTACATAAATAAACTAAAATAGTTTAAAGACTAAACTTTAGATTACGAGATGCAAACAAGACCTTAATATGACTTTTGGGCAGCTTTCAGCAAAAAGCCTGTTAAGTTTATTCCATCAAAGTCGACTTCACGCACGAAGTATATGATGAAGCTGAAGCCAATTTTACTTAAAGAAAGATCTCTGGTTAAGACTCTTAGTTTATGGTTAGATAATAGTTGTCAAATATAAATGAAAGTACTACAAATCTAAAAAGTTTTTGAATAAACTAGTCTACTAGTACTATATTTTTTGTCAGGATTAGTAAGGCTTTGTTTACTTCCACCCAAAATCCAAAAACTTTTCAAGATTCTCCGTCACATCGAATCTTTAGACGCATGCATAGGGTATTAAATATAAACGAAATTAAAAACTAATTGCACAGTTTGGTCAAAATTTACGAGACGAATCTTTTGATCCTAGTTAGTCCATGATTGGACAATAATTACCACAAACAAACGAAAGTGCTACAGTGTCCTAAAAAATTTCGTTGAGGAAGTAAACAAGGCCTAAGCATTTTCTATTCGTAGGAGAATTGACGGTGCATGTTATTATTTTTTTTATTATTATTGTACAGTAGTATTTTTCTAGTACACTAGCATGTTTACATGTATGTAGCCATGTAGGTGAGGCTAACAAGCAAAGCTCCCACTCCCTTTTTGTCTTGTTCTACCCGACGCTGCGTTCCACAGGGCATCGGCCTCCTGGATTATTTTTTTTTTAAAAAAAAAGATCTGCGTGCAGGTTTTGGCTTCCCTGTTGTCGGGCTGGCCTCTTAAAATCCACGACCCACCCTCACACCCGTTCCGTTTTGGACGGCATCTTTTCCGCCCCGTTCTCCACTCCCCCAAGCCGATCACACTCGCCCCACTCAAAGCAAGCAGCAGCCCGGGGGAAGGCTCGCAGGCAGCGCGGAGGAATGGCGACCAAGCCGGTCACCGTCGGCGACCTCATCCACCGCGTCACCACCTCCTGCCTCTCCAACCGCCTGCCCTGCAACTACACCCTCCGGGACTCCGTCGACAGCGACCTGGACGACGACGACGACGACCCCTTCGCCGACGCCGTCTCTAGCAGCGAGAAATGCCGGCGATCCCCGTCCGCTGCGGAGGCGGAGGAAATCGAGGAAGAGGAGGGGGACGAGGAGGAGGAGAAGCTCAAGATCTGGGAGGAAGGGGAGCAGGAGAAGGAGAGGGTGGCGGCCGCGGCCAAGGGCGCCGAGCGCGCCCGCGACGCGGACGCGCTGATGGCGGAGGTGTTCGACGCCGTCTCCGGGGTGCGCCGCGCCTACGCCGCACTCCAGGGCGCGCACTGCCCCTGGGACCCCGACAAGATGCGCGCGGCGGACGCGGCCGTCGTCGCCGAGCTCCGCCACCTCGCGCGCCTCCGCGACCGCTTCCGCCGCTCCGCCGCCGCGGGCCACATCCCTCGCCCGAACCCCTCCGCGCCGCCCCTCCGCGAGGCCGTGGCGCCGTACGAGGCGGCGCTCGACGACCTCCAGCGCCAGCTCCAGTCCAAGCAGGCCGAGGTGGACGGGCTCAAGGAGAAGCTCGCGGCGGCCACCAGCCGCCGCAACGGGCGCCACCACCACCACCCCCTCTCCAAGCAGAACGGCCCCGGGGGCGTGCCGACGGCGGAGCTGTTCACCTCCTGCGCCGAGCAGGCCCGTGCGGCGACGCGGGCGTTCGCGGGGCACCTCGCGCACCTGATGCGCGAGGCGGGGCTGGAGCTCGTGGCGGCCACCCGGTCGCTCACCAAGATCCCGGTGTCCTCCCCGCAGCTGGCCAAGCACGCGCTGGAGGCGCACGTCACGCGCGCCCTTCTCGGCGGCTTCGAGCACGAGTCCTTCTACCTGGACGGCTCCCTCTCGTCGCTGCTGGACCCCGCCTCGTTCCGGCGGGAGCGGTACGTGCAGTTCCGCGACATGCGCGGGATGGAGCCCGCGGAGCTGCTGGGCGTGCTCCCGACCTGCGCCTTCGGCCGTTACGCCGCCGCCAAGTTCACGGCGCTCCTGCCGCCGCGCGTGGAGGAGGCCGTCCTGGGCGACGGCGAGCACCGGAGGGTAGTCAACGGCGGCGCGCACCCGCGGACGCCCTTCTACGGGGAGTTCCTGCGCGCGGCCAAGGCCGTGTGGTTGCTGCACCTGCTGGCCTTCGCGCTGGAGCCGCCGCCCAGCCACTTCGAGGCCGGCCGCGGCGCGGAGTTCCACCAGGAGTACATGGAGAGCGTGACCGGTGCGCCCCCGCACGCCGGCGCAGGAATGGTCGTCGGGTTCGCGGTCACGCCGGGGTTCCGGCTGGGGAACGGCGCTGTCGTGCGCGCCCGGGTCTACCTGGTGCCGCGTGGTGGCCGACCGTGACAGACCGATGCATGGCGCGGCGCAACGGTCCACGGACCACGGATCACCCCCTCCGACAGAGTTGTTGGTGGGTGCCAATGCGCCATGCTGGAGCTGGAGCTGGACCTGGAGTAGCTGCTGCATCTCATTGGTGAAGAACAGTCATAGCGGTAGTAGCGCTGTGCTGGTGCCTCTGTAGATTTTCTTTTCACTTCTGCTGGTTAATCTGGATTGTCCTTCACTCTCAAGTAAAGTAATCACCCATGTGTAAGAGGACTTTTGAATTGAATTCTCGTATCATCATCGTTGGGTAATCATCTGTTCATGATTTGATCATCTGTAGCTGAGAGGGGCAGTTGCAGACTACTCCGTCACTACTCCAGCTGTAGCACTCAACAGTGCAGAGCGCGTTCAAGCCTTCTAGGACTCTCAAGGACCCACATCTCTCTGCCCTCTTCAAAGGGCATTCAATATTCATGCCTTTCATGGTGACTGTGCTTGCTGCTAGAATTCTCCTCTTGCAGTTACAGGAGCAGGGGACAGGGGACATTTTCAGGATATTGACATGGGAAACTCTATCGTTTTCCATTAATCTGTCTGAAAATTATTGCAATTATGGCCATGATAGAGCAGTTAGGGTGAAGGGAAAGCATATTTTGTCTAACATTACTACAACTGGATTCTTGTTTGAGGGCAGATCTGTGGAAGCTGCAAGGAAAGCGAAAAGCAAAAGGAGGAAGATTGTCTTGTTCCTAATCGAAAGCTTTTGGCACAAACAATTAAGCTGATTCGCTTGTCTAAAAAGTCATAACTGGAAGTATTGTTCGACGATTTGTTGTAAAAGAAAAATACTGCTAGATGACTAATAGATTCGGCAGATAAAGTCAAGCGAACGGGGCAAAGCCATCTCTGTGTGGTGTCTGCCATAGTTCAGGAACCGAAGCAAGCCAACGAAGCACAGTCAATGGAAAATGTGCACAGTGCGTAACTGAAAAGTGGCTGGTGATCCGAGTACTCAAGGGAAAAACAATCTCAGACAAATTCAAATTTCTATTTCGATTTTAACCTATTTATAAATGAATACAGGAAGGTGAAATATGTGAATGGCAATGGTCTAAGGGACTGCGCAACAAAAAATAAATGTCCTAAGGGACTGAAAATTGAAATATTACTTCTGCATTCGAGCAAAATGTGAACACCCTAGTGGAAGTCAGTGAGGTATCTCAACTTCAGCATCCTCATTGTTTACAAAATTGCATTTCACTAACCTGATAGACAGAAAAGAAGAGTGAAATCAAATTCAATAGAATAAGGTTACAGAACACATTCTAGTGAACTCAGAACTTACTGGTTAATTTTGACGGCAGCTGATGTGCTAACTGTTTCTCTTGCTGATAACTGGGTCTTCAACGGTCCACTGTCCACCCACCGAAGTTCCTGCTTCATTCACTCAGGCCCAGCTGGAGATCTGGAGTTGTTGATAAAAATTATCGGTACTGTGATACATAAACATAAGGTGCCTGTTCAGACATTAAGCATAAAGTGAGACACTGTATCAGAAAGCCACAAATTCGAAAATTTCCTCTCCTGCATCTAAAGTATGGAGGAGCTCAGCTAATCTCCTAAACAGAAACAATTTGATATGTGATGGAATCCTGAAATTCTGTCAAACGGATCAGAGAGTGCAATAATAGCGACAGCATGTTCTACTATACAATCTTTGGCTAACAGGTGAAAAAAAATGCTCTAGATCTATCATTTCTTTTGTTAGCCTACTACCAAAGTCAAACACGAGGATTTACAGGAGTTTTCAAACCTCATAGTTTACTATCATTGTGATCCACTTCAATTGCCTCAATTTGATCAAAATCAAGATCCACAAAGCTCTCTTTCCCGAAAAGTATCAACTGGACAGTGGCCTGTGAGAGGTAACACTTCTTAGAAAACCAAACAATACCAGGAAAGGTATTGCAAAATAATAATAAAATAGTTCACTAAGATAAATCTGTAATCAGCCCAACCTTCTTGTTTTTGCGATTCACTTCCAGGATGGAACCAGTGAAGTCTTCAAAAGGCCCAGAGAGAACATGAACTGTTGCACCAGGCGAAAAAGCACTGTGTCTAGTGCCACCATTTAAGGATGATTTCTTAAACTGTTTCTTGATCTTATTCATTAACATAAGTTCAGATTCTTCAACAGGTTTACTGAAAGGTTCAACATTTCCCATATTCTCCATTTCCTCAAATTCTCTGTCAACTCTCTCTTGTTCCTCCTTCTCTTCTCTAATAATTGATTCAACTTCATCAATTGGAATAGGTTTTGGCTTTTTAATCTGCCTCTTGCTTCATAGTAAGACAGGTAAAAGAAGTGCAAATCAGAAAAACTGAATAACTGATCAGTGATCACAGAAGAGATAAGAGATATTATCTGCTATAGACCTACAGTATTAATGTACTAGCAGTATATAAATGTCATGATTAGGATACTTCACATGCCTTTGTTACAATTATGTTAGACAAAATACTGTGATCATCGTTGTTCTGGCCAAAGAATATCCTGATGATTAGAGAAGTATGTTGAAGGATGGCACATATTCTATTTGGACATAGTTACACATATCCATAGCAACCGCTATGGTTTCAAGTCTTTCTTCAAAATATTTACAGGATGAAATGCTGTCTAAGGTCAAGTACTACTGGATAATTCAAAAAACGAATATGAAAATAGCCACCTAAAACAAGAATCATAACAATGCCAATAAAACAACGTGTCAACAAAAGAGGAGCAAAAGTGAAGGAATGGAAAGAATTGAGTGAGGTACTCACATTGAACCAACTGTAGCTCCAATAAAGCCATAACAACCCTCAGTGTCTCTGATGAAGTCATGAAGCTCCTTGTTTAAGGTACAATGCATAAAGACCAACCCAGGATGCAGAGGCTTGGATTTAACACTGATTGCACCACTTTTCAGTCTCCTCTTTACTTGGATGGATGGATTGTAAATCTGCAGTTAACTTTTGTGAGAAATAAAATGCTGAAAAGAAAATGGTATGCAAGTGAACTAGTGAAGTCATTCAGATGGACTAGTACTAAACCATTTCCTATAAGGCCCCGTTTCGTTTGCATCGGTAAACTTTTAACTCCTATCACATCAAATGTTTGGACACATGCATGAAGTATTAAATATAGATAAAAAAACAAATTGCATAATTTGCATGTAATTTACGAGACGAATCTTTTGAGCCTAATTAGTCCATGATTGGACAGTAATTGCCAAATAAAATAAAAATGCTACAACCTGCTAAACTTTAACAGGTCTAACAAAACACGCCCTAAGGGCTAAGGCTATGAGGAAAGGTAATCAGGAGAACATCATTGTCAGCATTCAGATTCGTACTAGATCTCTCAATCCATGGGTTGCCACAATTAAGCATTGACAGTCAGCAATCTTAATGTAGATTTTCTTGTCACAGTGATTGTACTGTCCAAGTAAAAGTCACAGTTACAGTTTATATATCCTCAATCTCTTTCAACATAGTAATCTAAGATTCATATGTTAGGTATGAAATTATATAAGCCGCAAGAATACTGCAACGTGATGTTGCTCATTACATAATCTCTGTATGAATATGACGCTTATAACATAATCTGTATGAATACGATGCGACAGCCTAAAATTAAATGCTCGTCAGGGCAGTGCTTAATTCGGGCGGCACGGACGCATTCAAGCCAACAAAAATAACGACAGGAGGAAGTGATACCTTGAAGGTGACTTCCGGGTAGCGTCGTGAGATGGCCTTGGTGAGGAGGTCGACGTAGTCGGTGCCGGGCGCCATGGAGACGCGCACGAGCCACCACTGCGGCCCCAGCTCGGCGAGGAGGTCGAGGTTGAGATCCTCCCTCCACGACCTCTTAGGAGTCTTCTTCCGCCGCCGTGCCGGCTCGTGGATCAGCCGGTCCTGCACCTCCTCCTTCCAGTCCGTCGCACGCAGCTCCCGCCGCTCCCGACGCTGCGCTCGCTTTTCCCGTGCCGTCACCTCGCCCCCTGCGTCCGCGGAAGCTGAAGCAGATAGGCACACCGGTGCGGGGAGCCGAGACGCTGGCGCCGCCGTGAGGGAGCAGCGGCACGGGAGCCGGAGGAGCGGATAAGCCAAGCTGCCCATGGCTAATGGCCTCTTCGGCTAGGAGCGAGCGATTTGGATTTTGGAAGAAGACCCCAGTGGACCCCAGTTGTAAGTGAGTACATTTGGGCCTCGAGGCCCATCGCCCATCGGGATGCAGGATGACACTGGCTTGTGGGCCACAGGATAAAGCGCGGGCTTACAAGTGGGCCATTTTGTCAGTCAGCTGGCCCTCAGGCCATGTGGCCCATTCGGGTGCGGCCCATGTAAGAAGGCGCGCGCCTGCTCTCAGCAGTGTGCTTCCGCCGCCGGCAAGGAGGAAGAGAGAAAAAACCCTAGAGTTGTGAGTGGGCGGAGGCGCGGCTGCTCGTCCGCGACATCGAATTTCAGAGCCGCCCCCGCGAGATCCCGGCCTTCGTTCTCTTCCCCCGTGAGCGTCTGCTTCCCGTGCTGCTTCTCAGCTCCACTCCTGACATATTGTTCTGAGTTTCTGCTCTCTTGGTTCGCTCTGTTCTTTGCAGGAGAGGTGCCGCAATGGCTGGGAAAGGCGGGCCGACCAACTTGGAGAAGGAGCAGGTAGGTTGGCGCACCTTGCTCCTCCTTTTCGGGTTTCGGTTTCTGGATTTGCCGCTCTTGCTGAGATTGGTGCTGTGCGCCTTTCACCGTACAGATGTTTGGGATGGCAGAGAAGGAGATGGAGTACAGAGTTGATCTTTTCAATAGGTGAATGATATGCATCTTTCTTGCTTGAGATCATTAATTCGCAACAAGTAGGCCGCTGGTGGCTACCATTTTGGTTGCAATTGGAGATTGCTAATTCAGCAAAGAGATGTGTGTTAGCACTCAGCATAGATGCTTTATTAATTCATAATAATGCAATCTTTAGTTTCCTCATTTCCAACTAGCTGAAGGAATTGAATATGTTCCAAGAAAAGGTGAATGTGGTGGCTTTTCCTAAATAGTCATGCAAGTCCTCGACTCCTCGAACAATTAGGCTTGAATCTTCCAAATACCTCTTTTCTGAAATGCTAATCAGTTAATGTAATCTTAGGGTTTTCCTGGGCGTCTGAAATGTGTGTGATGTTTATGTTAATTAACAACTTAACAATTGATCATGTCTACTCTTAAATTATATCACTCCTCTCAATCCAGGTCTTGAATCATTTAGGTTTCTGTTTGATTTATTTATGCTTGTTCTGAGTCTTCTGACAGTCTCTTTATGCTTTATACAGGCTTACACAGACCTGTTTCGACAAGTGCATTGAGAAAAGGTACATATATCATCAGCTTATTTTTTAAAATCTATTATTTGTAGTCCTGTTGGCACATCCTTATTTCTATGTAACAAATATCATCCTATGATGGTAATCACCAAATAATTTAACTAAGCTGCAATAATTACACCTCAAGCTTGGAACTTCTCATGGTGTGTTAATTAATAGTCAAGAAGGATCTATCGTCTGTGAGATTGAATATTGAATTTTTTTTTCCTGTTTGTTCGTTTTATTTCAGGTATAAAGAAGCTGAGCTCAATATGGGCGAGAACAGTTGCATTGATCGATGTGTTTCAAAGTATTGGCAGGCATGTTTGTTGATACCCTTTCTCTTTGGCCTTTGCGGATTCATTTTTATGCTTATTCCTAGATTATGGAGTATACCATAACTTGACTGTGCACAGATTGAATTTGTCAAAAATGGTTGTCCTTGATGGTGTCTTTCCTACATTATGACTTGTTAGGTTGGAAAAGAATGATGTATTTCTAGTTTCTAGTGTACCTTAGCATCTGCTTATTGTGAACAAATAGTTTGTGATCTCCGTCCACAGACCGCAGATGCCTGGAGATATGCTTGATCTATGTTTTTTCTTTAGCATGGTGATCTTGATGCAGTAACCTTCACTTTATATATCTAAAGGAACAGTGCCACTTGCAGATTTATAGTTCTGCTTGTTCCATAGCACAATAGTTTTCCTGCTGCTCCACTTATGCCCAATTTACCCATGTTGATATACTGGCAATAATTCTCCCATTTGATATGTGATGTTTGCCGGTTTGTGTGTCACCATATTAACCCCTATCTTTCGGGTCTTTCTTTTCAGGTGACTAATTTAGTTGGTCAGATGCTTGGGAACCGTCCTCAGATGTGAACTGAGAAGCACTAGTTCCATTTTGTAGCTATTGCTCTGTTTCTTCTTTTTGGTTGGCTTTAGAGTGCCTACACCTGCTACTAAGTACACCAATACAGCACCAGACATGCTAATGCGCCACCGCTTTAAAGAAAAATCACGGTGTCTTACCCTTTCCAGTGATGCGCATTCTCTCTGAATCATGAACATGGAACATGCCTGTAATAATTTGATACAGCTCTAGAGTCATTCTGTTTCGAAAGCTTGTCCTGTTTCGTAGTTAAATTCTGGATTTATGTTCCTCCAGGTAATTAGAGTATAATATTTTTCTTTGCGAATCTCTATTAAGGTTCTTAGGTTCGTTTTTTCCTGACTAACATTGGATTATATCAAATATTATATAGTATCAATTAGAGTATTGTGTATCAAACACGGTTAGGATCGTTTTCTTTCTGACAACATCAGATTATCGCAGGGAAAAAAAAGAAAATGTAGTTTCACTTAGCGCGTCATAAACGAGTCATCATATCAATTATTGTGTACTTCTAACTTTTTTAGGCACAAGTGCATGGGCCTGTTTGGTTGGCCTTGTTTTTTTTTTTAACATCCGTCATATCGATGTTTGGACACATGTATAGAGTAATAAATATATACTATTTATAAAACTAAAAACATAGCTAGAGAGTAATTTGTGAGACAAATTTTTTAAGTCTAATTAGTCTATGATTAGACATTAATTGTCAAATAAAACGAAAATGCTATAGTACCTATTAAACTTTAACACCCCCAACCAAACACAGTTCACCTAGAAAAACTAAAACTTATAATTTGTAATTGAGGGAGTAGGGATTAGTGTTATAGGATCGGGATACTATGAAATTTTACATGGTATAGGATCATATGAAGCCTTCATATATGATTGGGTTTCTATGAAATTTAGGTCAAATAGCTAGATCTAAATTTTTAATCTAATATTTTAATAATAATCACTCCAAAAACAATAAGCAAATTTGATCCTTTTGGTCGCGCTAGCTACCCTGGCACGACACCTATCGCACCATATGCACTAGCATGACCAAGGACACAATGGTGGCTTACATGGTCGATTTTAGCGTCCACCCTATCATGCCACCCCGCCTAGCAGAGAGAACTATTGTGCCACCTTGCTTGGCGCGATATGTGGGTCTTCTCTCTCTTGTCTTTCTCCACTCCTTTTTGTCTCATCCATGGAGTTGGCTTTTGGTTTTTGGTTATCAATGGTATCATGCACGAGGTATAACTCGTTTATCCGTTGAACTCTTCCTATTAATTTGAAGGTTATAGACCGCTATGATTTATATTGCTATGTGCAAGACTGAAAGGTCCTAATATAGCTAGAGGGGGGGTGAATAGCCTATTAAAAATTCTATATACTCACTAGAGCAAGAGGTTAGTAAATAACAAGGCGAAGCTTTTTGCTCTAGCTCTAATGGGATGTTTGCAAGCCACCTTTCCAACAATTCTTTCTATTTAATATGATCACTAAGCACACAAGAGCTATGTCACTACAAAATACACTAGAAAACTAAGCTACACAAGATAAAGTAAGCAACTAAACTAATTACACTACTTTGCGGTCGTGTGGGGGATGTACCAATCACCAATATATGTATAATCAACCACCGAGAGAATGTCAATCAAACACAATTGAGACACCGATTTTTCTCCCGGGGTTCACGTGCTTGCCGGCACACTATGTCCCTGTTGTGTTGACCAACATTTGGTGGTTCGGCGGCTAAGAGGTGTAGCACGAACCTCGTCCCCACTAGGACACCGCAAGAACCGACCCACAAGTGAGGTAGCTCAATGACACGAGCAATCCACTAGAGTTACCTTTCGGCTCTCCACCAGGGAAGGTACAAAAACCCCTCACAATCACCAGGAGATGACCAAGAACAATCACCAACTCGTGTCATCGCTCCTCCGCTGCTCCAAGCCGTCTAGGTGGCGGCAACCACCAATATTAACAAGAAAATCGCAGCCAAATCGATTCCCAAGTACCACTAGATGCAATCACTCAAGCAAATGCACTTGGAATCACTCTCAACCTCACAAAGATGGTTAATATATGAAGGAGATGAGTGGAGGTGTTTGCTTAGGCTCACAAGGATCAAGTAGTCAGGAATGCTAAGAGTGTAAGCCCCAAGCCGGCCAACAACTATTAATAAGCCCCTCAAACAAATAGAGCAGTTGGATCTTTCACTGGAAAGAAATCGAGAGCACCGGACGCACTGCCAGTGAGCCATCAGATGCTGGAACCCCAAGCGTTCGGTGCTCAGATGACAACCACATGTCAAACTTTTGAATCTCGCACGTCGATCTCTAACAGTCACTTTCAAACCACCGGACGTGGTCAAGTGGGCACGGGCGCGTCCGGTGCACACCGGACCCGTATGCGGAGAGGGTGTTTTTCACACGGGGTCACCGGACGCTCTCCTATGTCCGATGTCGTTTGTTAGAAAACAATTGCTTGCGTACATGCTGACGTCATGCTTCACCAGACGCGGGAACAGTGTCCTGCCTACGTCCGATGCGAGCGTCCGATGCTCACTCTACACTCGTGCCAGAAACTGACCGTACACCAGACGCTTGGGCCAACGTCTGATGCATGCGTTCGATTAGTGTTTCACAGTGAGAAACACTCCCGAGACTTCTCCAAACTGTCACCCGGCGCAATAGAAAATATGCGTTTCAAACTCCACCTCCATCTTAAAGTGTGCCAACACCACCATGTGTGTACCAACATGTGCAAGTGTGTTAGCATTTTCACAATCATTTTCTTCGAATAAGTTAAGTTAGCTCACTAGGTTTTAAATGCATGCACATGAACAATGACACCTAGTGGCACTCGATAACCGCTTAGCCAAAGAATTCCCCTCTTTATAGTACGACCATCTATCCTAAATGTGATCACACCCTCTATGGTGTCTTGATCACCAAAACTAAAATCCTAAGCAATACCTTTGCCTTGATCTCCATAGGGTTTTATTTTTCTCTTTCTTATTTTCCAAGTTGAGCACTTGATCATCTTGTAGTCATCACCAACATCACCATGATCATCTCTTGCTCCATCACTTGACATGTACCAACCTTATCAAGTCTATACACACTTAGGATAGAGGTTAGTACTAGGGTTTCATCAATTATCCAAAACCAAACTAGGACTTTCAATCTCCACCTATTTGATAATTGATGACAACCCCTTCTATGAAGATTTTCAATAAATTTTTTTGGATTCATAGTGCTTGCCCAAGCATTTTACCATGTGCAAAGGTTATGAACAAGTTTCATAAATCTAAAATGGTAGCAATTGCTCCCCCTACATATGTGCTAAGAGTTTGGATTTAAAAGCTTGCACATATGCTTGAATAGGAAATATAGGAGTCAATTTCTACCAAATGATGCTAAGGTGTAAAGAGTGGACCTTTGAAGTGTGATACCAACCAGAGTTGCCAATATACACCATCCTTATCACCATTAGTAACTAGACATTCACAAAACTAGAACACCCCGTGAGAGCAACATTATAAACAAGGTTCTAGCATCACTTGTGAAACAACCAAGAGTCTAGTTACACTACCTATGCATGCGAGTTCTTCATTTCATCAATCAAACCTACAACCAGCATACACCACACAAGCAAGGTATCGAAGAGAAAACTTCTAAAGCTAATACAAATGCAAGCAAACATATGTGATGCACATTCAAATGCAACATACAAATTTAATAGCGAGGCCAACAATGATATTAATAGCAAGAAGGATGGCAGGGCAAAGTAGAATCAAGGTTGCGGGGGCAGGGCCAAGAAGGTTGGCAGCCTGCACCAACAAACATAGAATGGCAAGGGTGGCAGCAACGCCTCGTGAAATGGGAACCAGCCTTGCTAGGGCAAGATGGGTGGACTCGGCGGACCAATGATGGCGATGCTGCACGCGCGCGTGTGAAGCATTATTGTATCTATGAGCTAGAACCCTATCAGATAATCTTTTCATGTCTTGGTTCTGGTTGAGTACTTGTGTTTGCAGTTGGTACCAAAGTGGTGGTCCCTTTTGCCCCTCTTAAAGGTGGGCCCCATGTGACATCCTTTCTTCTTCCTCTTCTAGCCTCCTCCGCTCCTCACACACACACACACACACATGAACAGACACACACAACACATGCACGCGTGTGCATCCACACACACCACACACACAAACTTATGTAGGAATGTATATATTCCTACTCACACCAAATTATTTTTTCATGCATATTTATGTTGAACACATATACAACTACTATTTTCTGAATCAAAGTTGGTGAAAAACGACTCTATTGAAATCAAATAGGTATAGAGAGTGCCCTTGTGACATGCTTGCTTCTACATGAGTGCGCACATTGAGAGCCGACCTTGTGTGCTTGCCAAGCTTATGAAGTAGTCTAAAAAGGACTCACCTCAACGGGGAGCAGTAATACCTCTACTAGTCCAGTAGTGTAACTCGTGTAGTTGTGTTCCTTCAGTGTCTCGACTATTTGTGTAGCTAGCCTTAGTAGCTTGTATGTGCTATAGCTTAGTTCAATTCTTGCTACTAGAATTATTTTAGGAGGCTTGTATTCAAGTGATTATACTAGGTTTGTACTCTCTCTGTCTCATAAAAAACGTTGTTCTGGCAATCAAAAACTAATCCATAAAAGTGTTAGCAGCAGCAACCCAAGAAAGCCAGCAGCACTAGGGCCAGAAACCTAAGGGTGGAGTAGGTGGTGGTGGCACCAACACCGGTGGCGCGAAGGACACAAAGATGGTAGGGCCCTCGCACCTGCAACCGTCGCTAAAGCTGCTCTAGGAGTTGATGTAGATGAAGTAACATATGTTGATGAAGGGGGTGAAGTTCCCACTAGAGCTCATGGCAATGGGCAGCGACAAGTTGTCGATGCCAATGTCGTTCTCGATGATGGCGCACGCGCAGGCGGCAACTAAGGACACCAAGACCGCCAAGTTCGACCTCTCTAGGGAGGACGATATCAGGGACAACGATAGTGAGTTCAACGAATTTGATGATGAGGATTTCGAGGAACGACGACCTCGACCATGACATGTATGATGACCCCGAGATGATGATGGAGCCCATGGGCATGCCATCAGCCACTGCCGGTGGCGACAAGAAGGGTGGTGGCAATGGCAATAGCTGCGACAAGAAGGGTGGTGACGGGAATGAGATCCCGGTTCGGATCTAGGGGAACGTCAACAACGGCGATGGCAACAAGAAGGATGGCGAGGCAAAGGAGAAGCAGAGCCAAGGTGGCGAGGGCGGGGCCAAGAACGATGGTGACCTACGAGCAGTAAAAAAATATTTTTATATATAACACGCTTAAGCAAACACACACAGAAATACCAACATATTATATATGCACCCATAAACCAAGGGCACGACAGCAAACACAACACACTGCACACAAAACCAAGAGCACAACACATTGTACACACAAATACAATAGAACCACGCACTTATGCGGCATGCTCATGCACAAAACAAAATTTGATGTGGTTCGAGAGAAAAATATTTGATACGTCTGTCTTCCTCCTTGTACTTCCTTCGTCCCAAAATAAATACACATCTTACACTTCGAGGAGTCAATTAATTTTACGTTTGACTATATATAAAAACAAAAAATAAATAAATACTACATACAAACATCGGTGCTATTTTTGAGATGTGTATTTATTTTGAGACCGAGAAAATAGTGCATAAGAGAGCCTAGCACTAGAGATGCCCTCAAGGATTGACCATAGTTGAAGGTTGCCTGACCTCAAATATCTTAAGTTGCAGGGTTCAAAAGTTTGTATATACATGAATTTGTTGAAATAAATGGAAATTCTGTCACTTTACAAACTCACATCAACAGAATGCTATTGCAAACTAGTTGCCCATTCCTGTGTAATAACAGCCAACCTAGGAGTTCCTGACATGTAAAACCATGGGAAATACCGATACAAGTTAGGGAATACCAAAAACAGCCCTACTGGTGGCAAAGCATTGGAGGGAGGCACCCGAAATGCAGGCGATCTAGGTACAAGCAGGACAGGGTATGACAAATTCATGGCTATACAGATCTAGCTCTACTATTCCTTGCAGCTTCCAAGGCAGTGCCAATCTTCAGTGCTTCTTGGCTTTCAGCCTCCCTTCCAAGGTTATGAAGTGCTATGGCCTGCAGGTAGTATCCCATCGGCCAGTCGGATGCCATAACCACAGCTCTCTTTGCATCCTCAAGGCCTTCCTGTGGGTTGCCAATCACCACATATGCGAAGCATCTCCGCCCCAGCATGGTTGGAGCCACCGCTGCGCCTGAGTCGAGGAACTGCCAAGTATCCAATACCACAGATTAATAGCCTGAAGCTGCAAAGAAAACATACCAAAAACATAATCCTGCAACACAGATTACTTCACACTGCCTGTGTCTTCGTTATCATACCACGAAGAGAACTAGTTCCTAGACATTCGCACAACTGTGTCATAGGTGTATGTGTATCATCACAACTTTAGCTACAAAACCTCCTGACAACCTCAATGCTTGAAACGCCTTACACATGCTAACTGAGCAACTGTCATAGCAACCCAGTAGAGGACAAAAAATTGGGCCATTACTCTGAAACCCATAAAAAAGCCTAGTTGGAAGAAAAGCAATCTAAAAGAGGCTGAATACAATGAAATAGCAAAGCTGCCATTCTGAAATAGGACAAAAGGTAAGTAGGAGAATTATAGGTGTGCATCACATGATAATATAAGCATACCCTTGAGTAGCACTCAATTGCAGTCACGAATTCCTTAGACTTGAAGGCATTGTCTGCATGCCTCTTAACAACAAAGCTCTCAGATAGATCACCATTCCATGACTGGAGAGATAGCTGCAAGTTCCAACATTCAAAATACAAATGTAAGAACATTTATGATCATGATTAAATAGTTGAAATGTGAATGTAACCTCAAAGTTGTGTTTCATGCAGAATGTGACCAGCATATGGATGCCATTGTTTTATCATACATCCAAGACCAGTAAGACTTTCAAAGCAAGTTACCAGAATTTACTTAGTAAAACAAAGTAAGATATGGTATATTTATCACATTCATGATTGATGAGAATCCCTACAATATATGTATTTTATCACATTAAATCAGCATAAAACGGGGGTAAGATAACATCTTCTCTCTTTTTCTCTGTTTATCACAGAGAGTACAGTGCCAAGGGGGGAGCAGTATATAGCATGAGCTGGCCATGCAAGACCATTGATGAAATGATGACAACCCCTCTATCACATGGCTATAGTAATTGGATTGTTACAATGTTACTTGCGGAAAAGAGTAAAGCACAATAGTGTTGCAGCAACAAACATCCTAGGAATAAGGTTTACTGGCAAATAGTTCTTTTACCTCAGCATTAGCTGCGTCATCCTCATTATAACCATCATGCAGCAGTATTTCATGCACCTCATTCAGGTCTGCTCTGGCGAAAGCTTTCCCAATAGCAGACAAGGAAACTAGATCTGGGTTTTTCTTATCATGTTGGATCCCCAGCAAAGTGTGTGAAGGAGTCTGCATTAAAATTCAGTTAGAACTATTAAGCAAGGAAAACTATATAAATAATGTCATGAGTCCACATGCTAGAAAAAAAACAAGATAAAATGTATGGCACGCACAACCAACCTTTGTGTTCTCAACACATGCACTAAGTGCATTCGAACAAGATAATATCGACTTACTACCTCTAATTTACAATTGAAACAAAATTTGACAAGGGGCATTTGCATACTCAAGAATTCATGGTATAAGAATTTTAACATAAAAAGACCATAGTAAGAAAGAACATTACAGAAGCATCTCTCTGGAGACTTGCGAGACCAGATACCACAGTTTTCAGATTTGGCCGGTCACGTGCTTCATATTGCAAGCAACGGGATGCTAATCGCATCAAGTCAGTTCCATCGGAGTTGGATACATGACCTTCCAAGCAAGAATCCATCAGCACTAGAAAGTTCTTTCCTCTTATAAGGTCAAGTGCCTACAGGGAAAATAAAAGGTAGTGTCAACCCGTTCCCTCAAAAAAATAACCAACGGCAAAAAATAATATCCACACACAAAGAACTAAATAAAGGAGAGAAAAGGTTAGTGTAAAATTTATTTCTATGTAAAATCTAGAATATGTTAATAGCACTATAGCGCCAATGTATTATAATTGTAGAGTATGTTAAAAGCATACATAGAGTAGGAAAACTTACATGACTTGGTGGAATGTGCTTTCCACTCAGGAGATCAAGCAAGACAGTCCCAAAACTGTAAACCACACTCTCAGGACTTACTCTGCCTGCAGAACAGATAACAGTTAAAGAGGCACATTCCCAAAATGTTTAATGGGACACTACTGCTACTGCTAGTGTGTGACACATTTACCTGTCTTAAGATACTCAGGAGGTGTGAAAGCCAAATTAGTACTATAACTCTTCCCGTCCCTGCTGTTCTTCATCAGACCAAAACATGATAGTCTTGGGTTACCATCCTACAAAATTGGCCCACAGTCAAAACACAAAAGGATTAATGCTTTTGTATGAAAGATCTGAGAAGCAACTAACAAGTAAAGACCTACCACATCAAAGACGACCCTGTATGCATGCAGATCATGATAGAGTGCCCTCCCTTTGCTACTGCAGTAGTCCAACGCCTGTGCCACATAAAGCGCAGCCCTCATCCTCATTGCCCAACTCAATGGATTTGTCTCCCCTGCCACATACAGCCACCATGAGGATAAAATGCAGCTATCATCTTTTTTAACACAGAGCAACTATCATATATTAGATTGATATAATCCACTTAAAGATTGAAAATCTTAAGTGCTAAAAGCTCCTGACAGCCATATCCCTTCAAGAGTGCTCCCTAAATGAAAGGTCATAGCAATTCAAACCATCCCTAATAAGTACCATTTGTTGAAGCAACATTTGCAGGTTAGATGCAAATCAAGCTACAGATATCCTCTAGTATGGCCTAAAAATCAATGGCATGAATGACTGCTGCACCTCCAACCAGAACCAAGTGACACAACCCAATATTGGTGACTAAAAGTAACTATAGAAAACCAGTATGTTCATTTTAAGCTGGCCTAAAGTACAGAAATAGCACCAGATAAAAACAAACAGGTAGAGGATTTGGCAGTAGAAACTACTTCCACCCTCTGCGGCCGAAGGCCACATTTCCACAGTGGTTACTGGTACTGACGTACAGGCGACAAACACACATCCTTAAATATGGTGACTAAAAAATTAATTATAGAAGACCAGTGTCGATTTTCAGTTAGCCTAAAGTACAGAATTAGCCCCAGACAAAGCAAACAGCTAAAGGGTTATGCAGCAGAAACTAACTTGAACAACCCTCTACAATTTAAGGCAACACTTCCAGATTGGATACAGGTGACAAACACACATCCTTAAATATGGGTCCCAATACCATCACATTGATGCTACATTGAACTAGTACGACATCAGAATCAACTCTAACAAGCCCAGATGTGCTAGTTGCAGCTAATGTAAGAGAAGAGTGAGGAAGGAGAAACCAAACATACAGTGGAAGAGATGCTTTGCCAAGGTCTCGTGAGGCATGAACTCGGCAACGAGGAGACGCTCGCCGCTCTCGCAGCAGCAACCGATCAGATTGGCCAGCCGGCCACTGCGCAGCTGCCCAACAGCCCTCGCCTCCTCCTGCACCCACGGACACACAGCCACTCAATCAGACGCCACAGAGGCAAGGGACGAACATAAGAAACGATCCGTCCATCATAAGGAGCAAGGTACACGGACCAGGAACTGGCGTGAGTCCGGCCAGGCGGAGCGGCCGAAGCGCTTGATGGCAACGGTGCGGCCGGAGCTGAAGAGCGTGCCGCGGTAGACCACGTTGGGCGCCTTCTCGCCGTGCTCCGACACGATGCGGTCGGGGGCGAAGCCGTCGGTGGCCGCCCGGAGCTCGTCGAGGCTGTACTCGGCGAACACCGGCACGCCGCTGCCGTCATCCTCGGCGGCGCCATTCTCTGCACAGGGAATCGAACACGGCAGTCGGATCAGGACCAAGGGGGCGCGAGCAGACAGCCAGACAAACACAGCGGCACACCACGCTCGGAATCAACAGCAAACCACTTGCTGTTAGCTTCACATTGCTCTCCGCCACGAGAGTGCACGAAGAAACGCGGAGAACCAAACGCGATTAAGTCGAGAAACCTCGCGAGAGCAAGCGAATTCGCCGAACCGAGCGGAGGAGAAACGTGAGGAATCAGCACAGCAAGTGGCGGCCGCCGGCCACGGCGAACCGCGATTCGGATCGCTCTTGCGCGTGCGAACAAATCGAACGGATGGGATCGGAGCCACAGTTCCAGCGAGATCGACGGGGCCGCATCCCACCAAACGGAAGCACGAAATCACACGCACGCGGAAACGAACAGCAGAAACCCCGGAAAAGCCGCAGCAGAACAAAAAAAACACCCCAAATGCCGGGCCGACGCCGCCGCCCCCAACAACAGAAGAACCAGGCGCGGCGAGAGTGTGATGAGGAGAGAGAGAAAACAAAAAACACGGAGAATCCGAGGGGGAGGCAGCGGTGGTGGCAATGTGCGGTAGGCGGCGTACCGAGCATCGGCGATTTGAAGTGGGGAGGCCACCAGCAGACGGAGAGCTTGGAGCAGCGAGCACCCATGGCCGCGCGCTCGCTCGCCTAGATCTCGCAGGCAGCCGCAGCAGGCGACGGTTCCGTCCGCTCCTCCACCACCTCTCGCTCGCCTGCCTGCCTGCTTGCCACTGGTAGGACTCGAATAGAGTAAGACTAAAATACTTGCGATGTGCGAGAAGAGGGGGGGGGCGGGACTGGGGAGGGAGGAAGAAAGGACCCGGGTGGGGCGTCCGGGTTGTGGATCCGAGGAAGGTGGTGGTGGTGGGCTTTTCCGCTCTTCCTTCCCTGCTTTTGGCACCCCTGCTGTCTGCAGCCTGTTTGCTGCTCCTCTTCACAACCTTTCTCCCTCTCCTCCCTGCATTATATACTCGCGAATTTCTTTTTCCTTTCCACCGGAAAACAGGAGGATTTTGTGGCCTTTTGATTGAAAGCACCAGGTAGGCAGGTATCCACATGTAAATTCTTTTGATTTGAGACAGGAGTATGCTTATGGTTTAGTTATCTCGAATATATGTTCCGTGCCTTTTTATTTTAGGTGCGTGAATGGACTAGGGTTTATGGGCAGTCCAAGATCTCAAGTGTTAAAAAAATTATGCGCCAAAAGGCATGCTAGATCATGGAAAGAACAACTTGAAATAGGTCATCATACAAACCCTGTTATTATCACCTACTCCCTCTGTCCTAAAAAAACATAATTATGTATGTCCAGATTCATTGCTAAAATTGCGTTTATTTGTGGAACGGAGGGAGTAACTTTTATTTGATGCTATATCGGTAACCACCTGTTATAGTAGTGCATGACTGAGTATTTACAATATTTCACGTGCTATGAACATAGATGCATCGCTCAATCTAAATAGACATAATGAATGTTTTGTGTTAAAATCTATATACGTAAATATTTTTCTGTTACCATGTCCATGTCTGATGAGGGTTAATGGAGTTTTTTATATAAATCCATAACGAGAGTTCACGGATGTTTGCACAATTGCACGTGACGTGAAAACCACCCCATAACTACCAAACCATGCCTGATTTTTTTAGAGTGGGAATGTATAATACTCCTAGCCTTTTTAAAAAAATGGCAAGAGCCCCTATCTTAAGTGATTATGTTAAATTTGTATAAGAACTCTGAGAGGCATGGAACTCCAGTCTCTATGTAGGCCCCTACATGTCCACAGCACTAAAAAGGAAAACCATAGTACTAAAAAGTTAAATCATAAATAACTCACACAAACACATGTTCCATTCCGGTGACAGTTTAGAAATATATACCATAATAGCAATATCTTCTTTTGCCATAAACTAGCAGGTTTGGGAGATGCGGCCACCGGCCATTACTTTTCTTTCAAATGTTCCAAGTGACACAAAAGAAGGTCTCGTATGATCATATTACCTTATCACTCACCGTTGTTGCAAACCGGTGATCTCATGCATACTCGACATGATATCGTCGTTGTTCGATTACAAAACAAGAGCTGCTTCAGAAAACATGATGGGCAGCAAAGAGCAGGTACGTAGGTGTTGTGGGCTTCATTGAAATTATTATTTGGAATTGCCATTTCTACCAAAATAGGCTGCCCAAACAATATGATTTTAATTCAATCGAATTTTATAGATCCATACGGGCCCAAGAAAAAGGCATAGAATTATGTCTAGCTAGCGACACAAAAGGCTTGTATTCGTTTTGGACGCGTAGTAGTTGCTAGATAAAAGAATTGTAGTAAAAGTTTTAAAGAATTTCTGTGTATATTTATTGGGCCTATATGAAAATGTGTTCTTGAGGACGAAATGCTTGGTCAAAGTTATCGGAATTATTTATCAAATACAGTAGTATCGTATTTTTATTTTATGACAAGATAGATATTTAATTCATTTTATTATTTTCAAATTAGTTTGTAAGCTTGTCAGTGGCTCAGTGCTATGTGGTACTTTTCGGAACCTAAAGAACGGTCTTGTTTAGTTGTAAATTTTTTTGTAAAATGGATAATGTAGAATTTTCGTTTATATTTGATAAATATTGTCTAACTATAAACTAACTAGGTTCAAAAAAATCATCTTACAAATTACAGGCAAACTGTCCAATTAGTTACTCTTTTATATGCTCTATGCATATATCGTAAGATTCGATGTGACAGAAAATCTAAATTTTTTTGCAAAATTTCTCGAGAACTAAGATCAACTTCAACAGCTTAGCTATCCTTGTTATGAGGCTATTTTAGAATTTATATAGTAAAAAATAGACTCGAACAGTTGTGCCATCTATTTTTGTAAAATAGAAAATTAGGTATCCCTTGATTTTCGGTGGCTATATATAGCCAACCACCGACGCTAGCTATCTGATTTTGTAAAATAGCAAGGCTGTTGTGGACCTCTTCTTTTTAAAAAAGTTTTTTATTTTACAAAATAGCTAAACAATAGAATTTGACTACTTTCTCCGTCCATAAAAGAATCAATTCTCAGAATTCGTGCCAGTCAAACTTTTTTAAGTTTGACTAACTTTATAGAAAAGAATAACAACATATATGACATAAAATGCGCATCATATGAAAATATATTCTATGATGAATCTAATGATATTAATTTGATATAATAAATCTTAGTGTTTTTCTAGAAATTTGGTCAAAATTTAAAAATTTTGACTTCGAAAAACTCTAGAAATTGACTCTTTCATGGACGGATGGAGTACTAATAATTTTAGCCAATCTCTTGAAGGTGCTCTAAACAAGGAAGATCTCATAGTTTTCATTTTTCTCTTCCACTTACAACTCCATTTCTTAAAAGCTTTTATTCTGTAACAGCTGCCAATGTGCCACACCTAGTAAGCACTGGAGTGGCAAATAATGCCCGCAATTAAGTTTTAAAGAGAAGATAATACCAACAATTTGATGATAAAATGTTACCTGATTCAAATGAGTGGATCCATATCTTTGTAGCTTCTATTTAATTTATAATAAGACGATACCTTCAATTCATAAGTAGTAGACTCCCTCTGTTCCAAATTATAAGTCATTTTAAAAATTTTGAAAAGTCAAAATATTTCAAGTTTAACCAAAATTATAGAAACAACTATAAAAAATTATGACATCAAATAGTTATATATTATAAAAATACAATTGATGAAGAATCTAATGATCCTGAGTTGGTATCATATAAATTTGATCAAACTTGAGATCCTTTGACTCTCTAAAATTTCTTGAAATGACTTACAATTTATGATGCAGGGACAGGGAGTACATACTAACTACATGCTAACAATGATACTCATTATGATCTACTTCAAAATTTAGCACTTTATTAATTTCCATACAGGTAACGGTAGTAATAACGTAACTCCTAGCTTAGTCAAAAGCAGTAGCGTTTACTTTAGCACTCATCAGTTTTCGCTTCCGTTACATATATTCTCTTTCCATTTGTTTGCACAAGTAGCAACAATAAAATCCACGCTGCTGTCTGAACCAAAAAGAATGTATGACTTAGCTTGCCACAGCCTGCCAGGCCATACGGTTTATTGTTACCGATAAGCACGAGATTATGCTGGCAATGTGAAGCTGATGGAATATATAGCTAGCCACCACACCACACCATGCATATAGTCGTTGGCCGTCACATGCATGATGCATGTGTGGAAGCAACGCAAGCAACGGCCAAGCACTTACGAGGATCGAAGTCGCTGTCAGAATAATAACACGGCGCAACGCGAGTCGTCGTTAATTAATTATACATATACTACTACTATACTACAACAGATAAACCTCACATGCCGGCGTCGCTATCGCGATTCGCTACGCAGAGCGACGCATGACCGATGCATCGCTGCTGGCTTTGACCAGTCTCGGCAAGCGATCGATGGAGCGCCTGACGGATGGATCGATGTGCACTTGTGCTTGTGCAGGCATATCAGCATATATGTTCGCTTGATGCATGGCGCAGTATACAATACAATTATACGATTGGCAGGCAAAAGGAAAAAGGGCACACACGTCGTCGTCGCCTTCGTCTCGGCTATAAAGGACCAACCTTTGTGCAAAGCGATCGAGCTGGTAAAGCCGTGGCAGCAGCAGAAGTGACGAACGGAGTGAGCGCGCGCTCTGGAATCTGGATTGTTAGGCCTTGCTTAGTTTCCATCTACAATTTTTTTATCCATCCCATCAAATATTTAAATACATAATAGAGTATTAAATATAGATAAAAAATAAACTAATTATAAAGTTTGGTTAGATATCACGAGACGAATCTTTTAAACTCAGTTAGTCTATGATTAGTCTTAAATGCCTACTTGTGCTAATGATGGATTAATTAGACATAATAAATTCGTCTCATAGTTTTCTGACGACTTATGTAATTAGTTTTTTAGTAGTATCCGAACACCCATTTCGATATCCTACAAAACATCTAATGTGACATCAAAAATTTTTTACTCCCCAACTAGACAAGGCCTCAGTATTTGCGTTAATTAGGCTCTTCACACTGTGAGTGGTGCTAGTTACGCTTCACGTATGTCAGCTCATAGTAATGCTTAATTGGGTTTAGGACTGCAATGTGTAAGTGATGCCAGAAAAAAGTAGGGTTTGTTCTTTATCTTCTATAGCAGCCTGAGCAAAATGTTAGGTGCAGTCTCACAACAATACAAATACTAGTTCTTTATTGTTTGGAGCACTGGCGCAACTATGTTCTGCGCTACTAGTTTTTTTTTGTACAGCTTCAAATTAACACCGCCTGCCACATCGTATGGAATGACTTTTGAATACTCTCTCTCTTCTTTTATCACCGCTCAAACGTAACATTGTGAAAAGCTTTCTTGTTCGCTTCGATTTCTCAGTCGAATCTGATAGTCATTCAGCAATATTCTTCTATAAAAATAAATCAACGAACAATATTTTTTACTATAGTTTATCAGCTAAACCAATAATACGTTATAAGGCCAATACGTCCAAGGGACAGATCTGATTGCGTGTAGGTACGTACGAGTACCAGTACTGCTAGCAATACCTCCCGTCAGTCGGCGAACAGTACATAACAGTACGTGAAGTCGACGAGGAAAAGAACATTTGCGCTACTAGAGGTCGTGTAACTAGTCTAGGAACAAACAAGCTTCGCTCTGTTGGTTTAAATTTATTGTCGAATCGATTAGTTATTTAATAATATTTTTTAATAACAAATTAGTGAATATTACTTTTAAATATGGTTTACCAGTCAAATGAACAAAGATATCCTATCGTACCACACCGTACCGGTGTCACACTAGCACCTAATTGAACTCCGTGTGGATGCTTACGGTTGCGGACGGCACCGATAGTAGGATCTTGTTCCACGTCGTCCGGGCCGCACACATTTAGGATCAAAACAGCATGGATCGAGCTTTCGTTACCACGTTGCACGCAAGCACATCATTAGCTCCTAATAATGATGTCACGGACGACGAGATCAAACGCGATAGAGAGGAATAGTTGTGCTACCAAACCATAGCAGCAAGCAGAAGACCCCGCAACCCCGCACGCACGCCGCGGCGCGGCGCACGACTTGGCACGGGCCCCTCGTGATGGGCACTTGAATCCATCACTCAAAAATCAAAAACTTTTTAAGATTTTTTGTCATATTAAATATTATAACACATACATAAAGTATTAAAATAAATAATTACATAGTTTATCTATTAATAGATTAGCTAAGCTCAAACGATTCGTCATACAAATTACAGACAAATTATATAATTAATTATTTTCTAATCTATATTTAATATTCAATATATACATCCAAGGATTTGTATATCTCAAAAAAAATTAGAACTATGGCTTTGTAGTTCCGAACTGGAAAAAATTTTTATCCATCACATCGAATGTTTAAACGCATACATGAAATATTAAATATTGATAAAAAATAAACTAATTATATAGATTACTTGAAAATCACGAGACGAATCTTTTAAACCTAATTACTCCATAATTTATCTTAAGTGCTATAATAACCAACACATGCTAATGACAGATTAATTAGGCTTAATAAATTCGTCTTTCAGTTTCCAAACAAATTTTATAATTAATTTTTATTATTAGTACTCTTTCCCACGTCCTCTCAAACATTCACACCTAAAATATTTTCAGGCCTTATTTACTTTTAAAAAAATTTGTAAAATAGAAATAGTAGTATCTCCGTTTGTATTTGACAAATATTATCCAATTATGAACTAAATAGGCTTAAAAGATTTATCTCGTCAATTTTGACTAAATTGTACAATTAGTTTTAATTTTTATCTTTATTTAATACTCTATATATACGTCTAAATATTCGATGTGACAGAAAATCTGAAAAAATTTGTAAAATTTTTTGGAACTAAACAAGGCCTTAATGCTCAACAGAGACAGCACAGTCGCATCGCGCGTCGCACGGCGCACAGCTACTGGAGCAGGAGCAGTAGTACTCTACTCCGCTACGGCACACGGCAGCGGCGGCGTCGTCTTCCATGCTACTACTGCTCGTCTGCTCGGCAGTAGTGGCCAGACCCAGAAAGCGCAGTACGTGCGTGCGTGCGGCCGCTGGGGCCGGAACGCCCCTTTCCGTCCCCACTATTTCCGTTCCCCGTGCGCGTACGGGACGGGGAAGATCTTTTGCCCCCCTCGCTTTGTCCCTCGTCCCCTCTGCTCCTCCTCGCCGCTCGACGTGACGGGCGGCGTAAATGCGCTGCCGGCCGGCCGCGCTACGGCGTGCGCGTGCGCGCACCCGGCACGCCCGTAGCCCGCGTAGCCTGTACCACGACGCGACCGCGCGCACGGGGGAGGAGTGCCGGCCCGCCTCCGATTCAATTCCTGTCCCGACACCGGGGCCGGGGCCGGTGCGCGGTGCGCCTCGCGTTCGGCACTCGCATTCGCACGCACGAGGGGCTGCATCGCTCGCGCGCCGTGGCTGCCCACACCTTCAATGCCGCAGCTGGCGAGCCGCTGGAAACTGGAGTGGCCTTGACATTTGCGCATGCAAACCAGCACGGCGCGGGCTACGTACGGAGTACTACTTGTACTCCTGCTCGTCTGCTCCTGCAGCAACCAAATGCTGGCTCCTGTTGCTGCACTGTTACCGTGAACGAGCCGGCGGACGCGACCAAGGTCTTGTTTAGTTCACGCTGAAAACCAAAAAGTTTTCAAGATTCCCCGTCACATTGAATCTTGTGGCACTTACATGAAACATTAAATGTAGACGAAAATAAAAACTAATTACACAGTTTAGCTGTAAATCACAAGACGAATCTTTTGATCCTAGTTAGTCCATGATTGGATAATATTTATCGCAAACAAACTTTTCGGAACTAAACAAGGCCCAAACAATGAACTGTTAACCCCCGATCGAGGGCGTCGTTCCGTACGGGCACGACACAGTTGACGCGTGGAAGCAAGCAAACATTCCAGAACGTCCCCGGCCAGGGCAGGGGAGGTCGACGCTCAATTGCCTCCAGGCTCCAGCTCGCACGGGAGAGGACAACGACGGCACGACGCACATTACCCATGCGCTCTTGGCACGGATCCTCGTCTGCCCGTGTGTCTCCATGAATCGCCCTCGCCCAGGCAGTCTTGAATCCAGGAGATGTTAACCTCGCTCGCCAACTGCACAAGCCGTGGTCTACCACGTTTACGTACCCTAGGCCTTGTTTAGTTTCAAAACATTTTGCAAAATAGAAATAGTGTCATTTTCGTTTGTATTTGACAAATATTATCCAAACATGTATTAACTAGACTCAAAAGATTCGTCTCGTCAATTTCGGTTAAACTTTGCAATTAGTTTTTATTTTCATTTATGTTTAATACTTAATGCATGCGTCTAAAGATTTGATGTGACGGAAAATCTGAAAAATTTTGCAAAATTTCCTAGGAACTAAACAAGGCCCTATTCCATTTGTATTTTTTTTTGGGTACTCCTGATGAGTGATCTCGCTGCCTCCTCGTGATGAATCCGTCGGACAGAGCAGAGCAGGGCAGTGGTACGTGTGTGCACAGTGCCATGGAATTGTTCGCAGCATCGCTATCGCATCGCAGGCTTCCGTGTGCGTGAGACATGACCCCAGAGCACTCGTCGTCATTGCAGCGTAGGCTAGGGCCCAGAGGTACGGTGACGCAGGTCGTAGCTGCAGGGGCGCCCTGCTTTTCGTACGCCCGGCCTGCCCTGCCGCCCCTGCGCCGCACCGCTGCCCAGACAGACGCGCGCCGCGGATGCGACGGAGTGATGAATTCCCCGTCCTCGCACGCAACGGCGACGCCGACGCAGATGCATGCGCCGGCGCGGCCTCGGGACTCGGAGAGCGGGCAGTATTATCAGCCCCCTTACATCTGCTAACGTTTAATCCGCCTCATCACCTCCTCGCTCTATTTCAAAATTCGTGTCTCATTATGGACTACTTATAATTAAAAGCTTCGTATACTAAAGAATTC
>Ga0182004_10000105_pt1 | contig 35779 bp, 28 predicted proteins | sample Sormic07211540_1_FD_120479 | JGI IMG/M metagenome (GOLD analysis project Ga0182004, IMG submission 120479) | Endophyte microbial communities from Sorghum bicolor roots, Mead, Nebraska, USA - 072115-40_1 MetaG | ecosystem: Host-associated > Plants > Roots > Unclassified | place: USA: Nebraska...
GTTTGGATTGATCCCCTCCCAGAGTTTGTACAAGAACTGGTGTCTCATGATGTAAATGTTTCTCTCCAGATATAATAAAGTGCAGACTTTTCAAAAAAAAAAAATAGACCCACATCATCATCTCGCAACATAAAAAGGCCTTGCCCAAAACAATTTTTAATGTCAGCAGTACATGCGCAGAATTACCGCTTCCAAACCCACCAGTAAAGCCCGAACAACAACCGGTCCAACGGGCCCAGCTCCCTTCTCTGGGCCGCGGACGCCGCTGCGTCCCGACGCGTGCGTGTCCACTGCACTGCACCGACTGCCCCCAACCAACGGCTCCAACAGGTCGCCCTCGCCTCGTCCTGCACAGCACCAACACAACTCATCGGCCCATCCACCCACGTGAACGCGTGCCACCAACCAGCGCGGGCGCACCCCCACCCCCACCCTCCACATGGCCCCGTGGTCCCACCGCCAGTTGTGAAAATTGCAATAGCGCCGCGGCATCTCCCGTCCCGCCGCTTCTCCCTCCTCTCCTGGCTGTCCTCCCCCTTCGCTTTCCTTCCCTGCCCTGCCGGCTGCCGCTGCTATTTATCCCCTCTCTGCCACTTCAACCGCCGAAGCAGACGGCACCCGGGCAGCAGCAGCCCACAGAGAGCAGCAGAGCACACGCCCGCACACCACCACCACCACCGCAGCAATGGCGCGCGCCGGCGCTCTCTGCCTCGCGCTACTCTGCCTCATGGCCGCGCACTCCGCCGTGGCGCAGAAGACCACCACCCCGGCCCCGGCCACCGCGCCAGCCACCACGCCAGCGACCCCAACCAAGAAGACGCCCGCACCCGCCGCCGCGCCACCCACCACCCCCGCCACCGTGGCCCCGGCCGCCGCGCCACCCACCACCACCCCGGCCACCCCGGCGCCCGCAGCCACCCCGCCCGCCACCCTGGCTCCCGCCGCGGCGCCGCCCAAGTCCACTCCCAAGGCGTCCCCTCCCGCCCCGGCTCCCAAGGCCAAGGCCACCCCGCCCGCCGCCTCCCCACCGGTCGCCGAGCTTCCGCCCGCCGCCTCGCCCCCGGCCCCCGCCCCCGCCTCCCCTCCCACCAAGCCCGCCGAGGTCCCCGCGCCCGCACCGTCCAAGAAGAAGAAGTCCTCCTCCAAGAACAAGAAGAAGAAGTCCAAGGCCCCCGCCCCCGCCCCCGGCGTCGCCGAGGCACCCACCAGCACCAAGAAGTCCAAGGCTAAGGCGCCTGCGGCCAGCGAAGCCGATGCACCCGGCCCGGTCGGCGATGGCGCCGCCGCCGACACCGCGGTACGTTGCGCTCTGCTCTGCTTTTTCCAATTTTCATCTGCAACAGCAACCTCATTGTGTGCCTGAATTTCCATCTTAAGCTTGAGTACACTGGAATTTCCATCTTAGAGTGTAAAAGTTAACACTACGGTTAGAATTCACATCTGACAGTGTTGTTAATCTACGGCCATGCTCAAATTTTTATCGGAGATAAAGTCATGCACCTAACCAGTGACCATAAATGAGTGTCTAATTGTTTGAGTATAGATCCAATCTGCGCCGACATGTCGGGCAGGGACGCATGTGCTTGTGCTTCCAGCCGCGTCACGGACATTGTTAATGCGAGGATTTGAATGTTGCGACACTCGAAGATTAGCTGTCACCATTTAGTATTCCATCACGTACAACTATACATGTAGGAGTACTACGTTGTACAGTGGTATTAATATGAAATTTGCACGGTGCTTATGTGTACCGTGCAGTCACTAAACAAAGTAAACAACCCTGCATTCTGGAAGCCTCTTTGCACACTAAATAACAGTCAGTACTAATCAACCACCATCACCATTAGGTAATTGTAGGCCTCATGTGCACACAAAGCCAGGCTACAAACTGTACAGGAGCGCTAGTGTAGAGTGCTAGTATACTACTACTGTTAACTACAGACACTGCTACAGGATCACGTGACTGGTAGTATCGCTGACTGACGAATGCCTCGTTGTTGGTGAATCTGCAGGGTGCTGGAAGGACCGTGGCAGGCGGAATCATGGCGTTGGCGCTGGGCCTCGTGGCCCTGCTCGCCTAGGCACGGAGCGCACGCCGACGGCGCGCGTGAGCGGGTGGCGCCTGCACCGGCTGCACCAGCACCGCACGGCCAGCCAGCTGGGTCCCCCCGGGACGACGACGAGCAGAGTTCTGACGCAGATGCATGCAGCCGGTGCGCCGTGCCTTTCGGAGTCGGACCCCGCTGGCGCTCACGTCCATTGACGGCCACCCGTCTCCGGCGCGGCTGTGTTCAATTCTTGTCCGTTGTTTAACCGGGCCGGTCGTGTAGTCGTGTGTGTAGTAGTGCAGTGCCACTCACATTCGGTGACGGTGATACGTTTGGTGTGGTGCGGACGTACCACCGTCGCCTCGGATTCTTTCTCCTTCTCTTTTTCTGTACTACTATTGCGACCCCATTGAGATGATTTATTTATATCTTTATTATTGCCATTGGATGATCCCACCGTCCCCATCCATGCATGAGCATCCCTTTTCTTTTTATAATCATCATGAGACGAGATCCGTCTTGTTCATCCATGTCCCTGTCCGGAACGGCCTGGCATCCCGCTGGCAAGAGGTGTTTGTTGGGATGTGTCTCTGTTGCTTTGGCATGGCCTTTGCTTGTTTGTTGTTTGCACGAAACGCTGCAGCTAGCATGTCGCGATGCTCGCTCGCTCGCGGCTATGGATCTGCCGATCTTGCACCTTTGCGAAGGACAAGGACAAGCATTGCCACTGGCGTCGCGATAGCGAGTTGTGTGCTTTGTGGCCAAATGCTCATCTGATCTGATCTGATCCAGCTGCTGCCTGGTGATACGTATATGGCAGAGGTTACTATCTACAGCGTGTGTCGTGTGATGACGCAGCTAGTACTCCATATAGTATTTTTGCCACTTAGGCCTTGTTTAGTTCACCCCAAAAATTAAAAAGTTTTCAAAATTCTCCGTCACATCGAATCTTTCGTCACATGTATAAATCATTAAATATAGATAAAAAAATTAATTATACAGTTTACCTGTAAAACGCGAGACGGATCTTTTGATCCTAGTTAATCTATAATTAGATAATATTTACCACAAACAAACGAAAATACTATAGTAGCGAAATTCAAAATATTTTAGCATCTATACAAGGCCTTAAATTTCTGCACACGTACGAGCAGTTCGCAAAAATTTTCAAGATTCACCTTCACATCGAATCTTTGATCGCATGCATGAAGCATTAAATATAGACGAAAATAAAAACTAACTGCACAGTTTATCTGTAATTTGTGAGATGAATCTTTTGAGTCTAGTTACTTCATGATTAGACAATGTTTGTCAAATAAAAACGAAATGCTACAGTACCCAAAAACAAAAAATTTTGCAAACTAAACAAGGCCTTACAAGTCCTCTTGCAAACAACAAGGCATTGAGAATGGGTGAGGTGTGTCGGTGACGGAGGGACGGAATTTTTTTAGCGGCATGAATGAGAAAAAAAAAACAAATAAAGGCGAATAGCTGGCGCAGGTGTGGCATGGCAACAAACGTAGATTCCAAGCCTCTTCGTGCGCCGTACCAATCATACGACAACGATGGCGTGCACCACGATCAGCGCCGTGTGTGGTCACCACTCACCACGCCACGACGCGTGTTAATATTTCTACTCTACGATACGAGTCTACCACTAGTGACTACGAGTAGGGACAGTGGCCTTTCACCTACTACTACGCGCAACCAACCGAACGCGAACGCAGCTTTCCTGTGATCCTGTCCTAGCGTCGTCTATGTATCTACGGTGCGAGGCGAGACGTGTGCAGGTGTACAGCATTTTGCACTCGTCGCTCGTCGGTCGTGGAGTGGAATTGGAAGCCCGTGAGGCGGTGGCTGCCATTGTTGACACCGCGCCACGCGGTCCGCAGCTGTAGTAAAGCCTGTAACCTGATCGGATCCGGCTCCGTTGTACATTTACAGTTACACCCGCGCACTCGAAAGAGCCGGGATGTGGCCGCTAATTTACAGCGAACCTAATGGCGCTGATTACTGAGCATCTTTTAGGAGCTGTTTTGCACGGCATAACGCCATCACTGCTGGATCTTTCTTACCGTACTGTAATTCTTATCGCGCTAGTTTTTTTTTTTTTAGGAAATATCGCGCTAGTAAGGACGTCCGAGTCTCTGGCACCGTGGATCCATGCGAATCCCGCTCGTGACAGTACCACGAACGCCGGGATCCCCACCCTGCACCCTGCGCTGCAGTCCGGTCCAGCCCAGGCCAGCTGATAGATGAGATGGACTGGTTGGTTCCACTTCCAGGCTGGTTCGTCTCTCTCCAGTTCTTGCTGCGCGCGCGGCGTTATGGCCCGTCGTCGTCCACCACCACGCACGCATTCCTTCTCTTCTATTCCATCACGGGAGGGATACACAAATCATTGATGACCAGGCCACCGGTGTCGGTACCTCATTAACAAATCGTTGGCGGCAACAATTATTGTTCATCCCCCCGCGACCGCGACGAAAAGGGGATTTGCAGCCCCAGCAAGTTGCATGCAGCCGCAACCGGAAAGGGGCCCTTCGGTGTTTGGTGCTCACGTTCTGGAACCGGGCACGGGAATATTTTGTCGAGACGAGATGCAGACGTCGTAGATCCAGTCATCACCATCTACCCGCATGAACCGATAACATCTTGCTATTGCTTATTACTGTCGGTCGCGGTTTAATGAGAAATTTCAGTAAGGGATATGCATGTGACAGTGAGAATTGACACATGTACGACCCCCAGTTTTTTTTTTCCCTTCTGAAAGCTTGTCGCAATTCGCAAAGTTGCTTTATGAAAATTCCCACTGCAAAAGAAGGCACCCCGAAAGTTGTTGGAACTCAACAGTACATCTCGTGATTCAGAGGGTAGATGCCCAACACCATCATGGAATTTGAGCGCATCACCACCGCCACGCCTGATGGCATGGCAGCCTCAATCATCTGAGACGGCAACAAAGATGCCTGCCTCTCAACAACCTATATTGTTACTAGACACTCACCAGTATACGTAGTCGCCAGCAGGGAGCAAAGGGGGCCGGCGTCACTGCAGGAGGATATGGAACACAGGGCACCTTTCGGTTGCGCCGCACAGTTTGGCACACCTTGCAAAGCAAACTGAAGCATCAATTAGCACAGCGGCGGCGTTACAAAACTTACCAGCTGAAGAAACCTGTCTCATTGAAAAAGGGTCTGAACACTTCCTCCATGCTTCATATGCCATGTGTTTTGTGTACCGGCCAAATAAATCAGTTGTCTTCCGTTGGAGGTGCACGCAAAGTTGATTGGTATTGATCCCGCAACTATTGCAAAAGTAAGGAACACATGATCCGGTACTTCAACATTAACTGAGTCACTGTAATCTGTATTACAAACTACGTACCTGTCACAAAAGTTCACGTCCTCATTCAATATACTGTCTCCAAACCACGTGAATGCAAGTGAAAAGTTCGGGCAATGGCCGGTAAATAATTCAAACTCTCTTACTCATGTTAAGGTCAATTTGAAGTTACATCAGTAAACCCATGATTAAGGAGATTGCAACTAGTAGCTGGTATCGGTGATATATAGGCCATTGTAATAATAATATAAGTACACGAGGTTCTTCGGGGGGAAAATAACTATGCATAGCAACACAGGCATGGAAAGAAGCGACGCAACATATTCACAACTTTAGATGTAATTTTTTTTGAATTTCGCTACTGTAGCACTTTCGTTTGTTTGTGGTAAATATTGTCCAATCATAGACTAACTAGGGTCAAAAGAATTCGTCTCGCGATTTACAGTCCAACTGTGTGATTAGTTTTTGTTTTCGTCTATATTTAATACTTCATGCATGTGCCACAAGATTCGATGTGACAGAGAATTTTTTGGTTTTTGGGTGAACTAAACAAGACAACATGACTGCCACCTACTGCTTTGGAACAGTATGAGAAATAAATGACTAATCAACTGCTCAAGCTAACATATAAATGCAACACCCAAGAGAAAAACAGTATAAAATTTTGCAATATGCCAGCTAATGGAAGATCTCATGATTGCTAATGGTGTGGTCTCACCCAGATTTCACTGTAAGCAGACTGGCATCAGCTGGCAATAAGGAAATCAACTATCATCCCAAAAGGGCTCCTCAGCAACAAGGATAAATCTTTGAGAAACCATTAAAAAGAATTAAACATAAGGATAACACCAAGAAAAACAGCACAGCAGAATTCCAAGGAAAACAACTAGAAAATCAGAATACAATAATGCTGAACCTCTTACCTTGACTTAGCACAGGTTCCTGACTTCTTGCGCCGACAAAAAATGTGCATTGCCACTTATCTTTGGAAACAACATAATCAGGTTAGGTTTACACGGAGCTCCCATGGAAAAAAAACACAGGTTGTTCATATTTCATAAAATAATCATGCAGACCTAATAACGATGACAATCCCACAAATGAAAACACAGATCTACAACAAAGTAAGTCAACTCACAGGTTACAAGCGGTGCAGTCCCCCAATCCATACATCAACTAAAAATGTGCGGAACTTTCAAAATAGAAATATAAAAATAAAAATTGTAAGCATGCCACTGACCACTGTATAGTTCAAACATTCTATCTTGGAGCAGACAAGGCATATGCTATTCAATATTCATAAAAGGGAATAACCCCAGACCAATGCATGATCACTTAAAAATAAATAACTATACTAAACAGTGATGGAAAGAAGCATGCTAGAAAAAACATAGAACCAACACAGCATGTTCAAAACTCTGCACATTATGGGAAATGAGACTAGTCATCTGCGCAAGCTAAAACATGAGAGCAACATCCGAGAAATATATTTTTCACGAAATGTGACCTAATACAAGGCCTCATAATTACTAATGCCTGTGGTTTCACTGGGATTTCATTGTACACAGATAGGCATCAGCTGGCAGTAAGGATATCAACTATCATCACAAAAGGTTCCTCAGCAACCAGGATAATCTCTGAGAAAACTCATCCTGAATTTAAATGCAAGAATAATACAAGGAAAATGAAACAGTGGACTTAGCAAATTAAACATACAAAAATGCTGAGGCTCCTACCTTTTCTTAACACAGGTCCATGACTTCATGTACCGACAAATAAAACTGTCACCGAAAACACCGTCTAAGGCCAGGTTTCAAAGAGCTCCAACGGAGGATCATCCCCGTTCAGTGCATTGAAATATGAAGAGAGAGAAAACACAAGTTGCTGACAACCATGGAGATATAATAGTAATAATTCAGGCAACTACAAGTGAAAAATCAGATCTATAACAAAGTAACTCAAGGATTACAAGTGGTACAGTCCCTTGAATGTAGCACCATAAACCCATTAACTTTTATGATAACTTCATTGAAATAGAAAACTAGATGTAGCACCATAAACTCGTTTTTACTTTCCCATGAGAATGCAAACACCATTTAATATTTTCGGCGAAGAGAAACAAAGAGATAAAATCATAAACAATTAAGGAACACACATCGCATACAAATTGAACTAGGACTAAATTTGAGCTGCTCTTTTACAAAAATAAGAACAAACATCAGCGCATAACACAGTGCTCATAGGCAAAACCTCCAACACATCAGGTTTGAAATGTCAAATGTCATTACAAAAACAAGGTGACTCATTTGTTATGGAGATCCAGATCCTACAACACCAGATCCCTGCAAATTTAACAGAGAACTGTATGTATTTAATGGCTTCTTTCAATTCTTTTTCAGAATCAGAACACATGTAATCTATACAAGTCCACTCCAATGTACATGCCGCTAAGTTTAGTCTTAGTATTATCTACCTATCATGCACAGAAAAAGGGTTTGATTCTTATCAACCGTCTTATGAAGTGCGTTTTGCCAACAGTTCTAACAGTCTATGTTTTTCTTCTTTTGATATTCCAGGATAAATCTTAGGAAGGTTGCTAAGGAATGATTTGGCCTCTACCATCCTTCCATGTCTACAGTAGCCCTCCAATATTGAATTGTAAGTTCTCTCATTTGGCTTACAGCCTTGGGCAACCAGATAGCGTACTAAATCAATAGCTTCTTCAAACATTAAGTTGGCAACATAGCTCTTGATGAAAATATTGTATGTTACAATATCGGGTTTGACGCCTGAACATTTCATCTCAGAGAACAACCTTGAGGCTTCTTTCATCTGTCCTTTTCTTCCATATGCATATATCACAGTGTTATAAGAGTATCGATCAGGGCGCATGCCACTTGACTTGATCTCAGTAAGGATTGCTTCACACTTTTCACAATCACCTAAACGAGAATACATATGCATCAAACTGTTATAGGTTGCAGCACTGTGGTTGATAGAATTCTCCTTCATGAGTGTAAGGACCTCCTCCACCTTCTTAACCATCTTATTTTTCCCATATATGGATACCATGGCGTTAAGAACATTAATGTCCAGGGAGCAACGCCGCCTCCTCAGTTCCTGAAATGCCTTTTCTGTCTCAGATAAACTATTAACTTTGTTATTGACCAAGACCAATGTTTTTACCAGCCAATTGTGTGGTTCAATCCTCTGTGCATATATATCTTCCGATAAAGCTTTCATTTTGTCCAACTTCTTAGCATTAGCATATGCATGAAGCAATGAGGAATAACTGAGCTCATCTGGCTTACAATCCCGATCCTCCATCTCAGCAAACAACTTTTCTGCCTGTACCCAGCGACCACCCCGAGCCAATGCAGATAGAACAGCGTTATAGGTGGAAATGTCTGGATATATACCGGCTTCTATCATCCTCTTGTATATCTCCATTGCTTGATCAAACAAACCACATCGACTATATGAACTAATCAGTGAAACATATGTGTCCCTCTCAGGGATATAGCCAGCTTTCTTCATCTCCTTGAATACCCCTGAAACCTCAGAGTCTAGACCATTCTGCCCAAACACAGCCAAGAGCGTGTTCCAGGTGACAACATCTGGCACATACCCAGCAGACCTAAGGTCATCAAAGACAATCATCATCTCTGTGAACTTTCCCCTCACCCCGTGCATCTTGATCAATGCATTGTAGGTGCACAAGTTCGGGCTACATCCATTCCTCACCATTTCACTGTATGTAGCAAGTGCTGCATCGATTTTGCCAATTCTGTCAAGGCCAGAGATCAATGTCGTGTATGTAACCACATCTGGCTTCATCCCCCTGAACTCCATCTCCTGTTTTAGCTCCAGAGCCTCTTCCAACAAACCATCCTTCACATAAGCCGAGATGAGTGAGTTGTAGGTCACCACGCTAGGTGTACATCCCGCATTCTCCATCTTCTTTAGCACCCCAATCGCCTCCTCATGCCTCCGTGCCTTACCATATACATCCAGCAGGGAATTGAATGTGACCTTGTCAGGTTCGAATCCAGCAGCCTTCATTTCATCGAACATCTGCGCTGCTTCCCTGTAAAGGCCCCTTCGGCGGCAACAACTAATGAGTGTGTTGTATGTATACCTGTCCAGCTCAATGCCGTCCTCCTTCATAGAGTCCACGAGCACCACCACCTCTTTCCACGGGACAGACATCTTGGAGTAGACATGGAGCACGACGTTGTAGGTGACGAGCGCGGGCTGCACGCCGCCATCCACCATGCGCCGGAACACGGCGACCGCATCCCGGAACCTCCCGGCACGGGAGAACTCGGACACAAGCGCTGTGTATGCGCTGGCGTCGGGCGCCGGCGCGGCCTCGAGGAGGGCGGAGGCCTCCGCGAGGCAGCCGGCGCGCGCAAACACGCGGATGGCAGTGGGCAGCACGCGCGGGTGGTGGAGAGCGCGGTCACCGTGGAGGTCCCGCGCGGCGCGGACCACGGCGAGGGCGGCGCCGGGGTGGCCCCCTCGGGAGGCGAGAGCGTTCACGACGGCGGGGAGGTCGGTCTCGGGGAGCGCCGAGAGGACGTCGCGCGGGGAGGCGTGTTCCGCCGGGTCGGCGAGAAGGGCGAGGAGCGCGCGGCGGGCGGGGAGGGAGAGGGACGGCGGCAGGTGCCACGGCTGGTCGCCGCGGGAGGTGTCGCGTGGGCGGCCGAGGCGCGGCTTGCGGGAGGAGGAGGCTGGGGTGGGGCGGGAGGTGGAGAGGAGGGAGGTCGGGGAGAAGAGGCGAGGAGGGGAGGAGGAGGACGGTGTGTGAGGCTGGCGGTGGGCGATGATGGGGTTGGGGATTGTAGGACGCGGTGGTGGCGCCGGCGCGCGGAGAGGCAGCGGGAGGGCGAGCGTTTCGGCCATGGTGCGGCCGGTGGGAACTGGGAACCGGCGGGGTTTAGGGGTTATCTACGGCCGGTAGGAGTAGCAGTGGCACCGCCGCGGCCGCTCGTGGGAACGAGAGGATATGGCACGGTAAACGCTGGCGCCTGGCGGTGGCGCGGTGGTGGTGGTGGGAACCGGCGGCCCGGTGATATGCCGGTGCTGGGCTCCCGGCCGCTTGGAGGCCGAATTGCGGCAATGGAGGATGCACTAGTGGGCTGGTCGCGACGGGCCGGCCAGTCAGTTTCGGTTTTTCTTTTGTTTGAAAGGAGTCTGTTTCGGCTTGAGAGTTGAGAGGCAAGGGCGAAGACAGATTTCGAGAAGTTTGTCACTGGCAAGCGGGCACTGACCGATGCATCAAAAATTTTATCACGATATGAGACGATTTTAGTACATATTATTTTAAAAAGTTGTGCACTCAGCCATTCAACCAGCTAATTACAAAGTTCCAGCCTCCTGAGTCCCCCGCCAGTAAGCAGAACCTCAGAAACAGCAAAACAAAGTTGCTGAACACAAATTCTAAACTCACATAGCAAAAACTAAGCGAGAAATTTTCAGACATCCACGAGTGAACATTTTCATAACCATTTTGTGAGATTTTGGGGAGATTTTGTGTGAAAATGCATCTCACACGCGTTAGAAAAAACTTAGAAGAGGTAGGATAACTAGGCAAAAAGAGGTGGGCGAGCAGAGCAACAAGGCGCTGAGGCAGCCGTCTAGTGTGGGTGGAGGTATAGCGATTGAGCCATGGAGGGGGTGAGGGAGACACATGTTGGGGTAAAAAGGACAAATAAAATGCACAATTAATTTCTCATTTTATGATAAATCATGAAAAAAACATCTACCATTAGAAATAAACAAAACATCTTCAAGGTAAGGAGTAAAAAACACAGGACCAACCGGTCCACTCCAAGATTCCAAGTTTTCACTATAATTAATAATTGGTACAAGAAGTCTTCTCTAGAGTATCTAGAGAATTACACTAGCAGCAACACATTCATCAAAGTTACAACTTAGCATCAACTACAACCACAATCTTCTAACAAGAGGAACACCAGCCAGATAGAGAAGTCATAGATTCTATCCCCCTCGATAAACAATTTATATCTCACAAACTATAGCTTCACTGTGCACAATTTTTGGTAGGCAAGTAGATCCACGAGTCCCCTAACAATTGACCAAAGCTCAATTAGATAGCGTTAGCCATCCAAACAAATCATCTACGAAAACTGCTCTGTTATGGAACTATAGAGATCAGAACTAACAAAACCTCTCTGAAATTTTAGTCAAGTTTTTGGAGTTGCTATTAGACCAAGAGTGGTGTAGTGCTCGCTAAAGTTTTGTACCTCCGAACTTAAAGAGTGAGTAATGGACAATGGGAAAAAGTGAGATGAAAAAAAATCGGCCTATTATAGGTGTATAAGATTAGGCTATCCTTGGTTAAATTTACAATTTTAACGAAGAACTAGTAATAATATCTTAATATTAAGAGATAATTTTAATTCGCACAAATATTTACATGGAGGCAAATTTTTTATGAACCATGTGCCATGTCAAATATCTTTGGCCACCAATAATTAAGTTGCACAGACACAAAGCTATATACATTCATATTAACTTGTCCCCTATCCAAAGCCCTAGGGAAAGTTTGCAGGGTATATATAGTACAAATAGAGTCATGCATGAGAACCGTAGCATGGCTTTTTCCTAGTACAACTCAACTACGGAGTGCAACCGTGCATCTACCATTTGATGCATCTGTGAACTTTTTATCCAAGCCATCTTTATTCGATTTAGCCGTCCATGGTTGCATGGCTTTTCAGTTAGTTAGTTCACGCAGCATTTGACGCCCGATGCTTCTTGGCTTGCAAAGGCAAGGATCTCTGAACCTCCTCATCCTCGCCCCGTCGTCTGACGCCGGCAAATGGAACGTCGTCTTGCGCAAGGGGCGTCGAGTTGAGGTCAAGCCAGCCCGCGCCCGCAGTGCTGGGCGGCAGCGACGCCGGCACCGACGGGCCGTGGAGGTAGTGGAACCTCTTGTGCCCGCCGAGCGCCTGCCCGGTGGCGAAGTACCTGTGGCACACCGTGCAGACGTGCCGCCCGGCGCCGGCGCCGCTCCCGGACGACGACGACGACGCTTCCGCGGCCCCCTTCTGACGATGCTGGGACGATGACGACGATGGCGCCGCCCTGCCATCGTATGCCGCCGCTGCAGGCTTGCGGTGGCTCGCCTTGTGTCCGCCGAGCGCTTGGTACGACGCGAACGCCTTGCCACAGATCGGGCAGCGGTAGTGCAGCGCGAGCGGGAGCTCGGACGACGCCGCCCTCGCCCGTAACGGTGCCGCGTCGTCGTCTTCGGCGCCGGCTTGCTGGCACGCGGCCACCAGCGCCGCGAGGCACAGGGACAGGTAGTCGTCTTGCGCCATCTATCTATCACGCTAGTGATCCTCTTTTGATCTCCTTGTAATGATGAGCTGTAGGCGACACTGGTATATAGTAGGTGTAGCGTAGATGGAATCGGAACTCCAGTGACCAACTGAGATCTTGTAACACACAGCAGTATTTCACGCGTCGCATCTTCTAGCCATCGATGGACCATGGTTACTTACTTATACCTTGGGAGCACTGGCCGGCCGGCCTGAACGAATAGAGCGGCGCGATCGCGTCAAAAGAAGCACGAGGAAGCAGCCGGCGAACGCGAAGTGTCGACATGACTTGGAAAGTGGAAACGATCTGTGAGATGACTGGTGGCGTATATATCCCGCCTGCTACACACATGCGCTCGTGCGTTTGAATCGCGAGACCTGCCGGTTCCGGTTCTGTTTTTGTCCAAAAACTTGATCTCAACTTGCAATTTTCTAAACAAAATGCGAGGAACTTTTGTGCGCAGAGAGCCGCCATTTCAGAGTCTTTTGGATAAGCAAAGCGATTGATTACGAAGTCTCTGATGAGCATTATAGCTCTAGAAACGATGATCGTTTCTTGGATAGCTGCACACGTTTACCATGTGTCCACGTCGTAGAGAGAGATGCGTCGCTCGGTGGTCGTGGGTTTTGAAGAGGTCGTGCCCAGTCTTGCTTGTGTGCGACCGACCGATCTGAGACAATTTGTGTCTTGCTTGTGTGCGACCGACCGATCTGAGACAATTTGTGGCGACATGCTTTCGCTTTTAGGCCTACTATATAGTCCTTGTTTACGGGCCGTCTCGCATCCGTCAGGACTCAGGATGCCTGCCCTTGTCGCCACTAGGCCCGATCATCAGCCCACGCAGGCCGCAGCCTATCAATGCTACTGGGCCGTCCCTCTCGGCCATCAATCAACCAGACAGAACGTATCGTTCGTCAATGGCGTCCTCGACACAAAAACCAACCGTCAACGGCCCAATGCTGCCGCTGGCGGAAGAGACAGAGACTAACTACACGGCCAATTCCGTGACGGACAACTCTATTATTTTTTTTTCAAAAAACGGGCTCCGTGACGGACGACGACGTCGACAAGAGCTGAAGTTGTGAACCTGAGCAGAAGTCGCGCAGCCATGACTCGTGCCTGCACTGGACTGCATAGCACTCGACATTACCAGGAGAGACCGTGTCACGGCTCCGATCGTGACACGAGACAGGACCAAATAAGAAGCAGTGGTCCAGTTCTCGCGTCAAAACTCAAAAGCGACGTCACCTGGGCCGTTGCGATCTCGCCGCCGACCACTTCAACGACTTTGCGGAAGCCACCGAGAAGCGGCAGGTAGATGGGATGCGATGGATGGAACCCGAACCCAGGGCCGTGTCGCTCCGCGCCCCCGCCATAATAAAAGAGCCGAAAGCGGCGCCCAGTGCCACCGCTGTGCCGCATGACCCCCGCGGGCCGCCGTTAATGTGGCGCACAAAGGTCCCGTCACACGTCGCCGCCGAACAACCGAAACCGGACAGCCTAATGGCCACCACACCGGCACGGGCACGGGCAGGAGGCGCGGACGCGGCTCACCTGCGAGCTGGCTGCCCGATCCGTGGCCACCAGCAGATCCACGTAAAGGTCTCGTCTCGTCGTCTCGTCTCGTCGCGGCGTAATTGAGCGACGGGGAGCTTTGCCATGCCAGATCGCCGGTGCTCGCTCGATCAGCGCCTCCTTTTGCAGCCAATTTGCGAACGCTATTCTATGCACTACTCGCGTCGGTGCCGTTGGAGCGATGGCCGGCCGTCGGCCGAACCTTCCGTGGCTGTAATGAACTGCGTAATAAACGAGATGCCGAGGCGTGAGATCCTGACGTCTGATCCTGGAGGACGTCTGTGGTCTCTACCTGTCCAAATCTTCGAGTGGTCATTACGGAGGAATCGCGCGGCGTAATGTCGGGTAGTGATTGACGAGTAATGACGGATTTGGGGTTTCCCGGGCGTGTGTGTCAAGGAAGAAATCCCTACCATATGTGGATTGAGTAAACAAAAGACAGAATGGGGCGTTGTCTCACCTGTGGCCAGTTGGAGAAACCAAAGCCAAAGGAAAGCAAGACAATTTCCGGCTGATTCTGCTTTACTACGAGTGTAGTGTAGTAGGAGGACTAGGATTGGCTGGAACGGGTCCTTTGATAGTTAGGTCCAGCCAGGGGCGGGCAAGTCCAAGATTCAAAACGGTGGATTTCATAGTGCTGGACTAATAAGTACAAAAGGTTTCTTCACATATTCAGGGAGGCACATTTGTTCATATGCCGTTGCCCATTGTCTTACTAGCATCGTGTGGTTCCTAGTAGTATCTCAATGCTTTTGTTCGTGTGTAAGCCGTGTTAGGCCAACCTTCAACGTATTTATATTTTGGAAACTGTACAGAAGAGTTTATTCTCATGAAACTCTTTCTACTCACATAAAGCTCTTATCATCTATCTCTTCATTAATATGATGTCACATCAGCATATTTAATGTCCATAAAACTCTATTGAAACTCCATTGGGACTGACCTTAAAAATTCACTGCACTACTTAAACAATATTTTTTAGCGAGAATATTTTTTAGCATAAACCAAATTTCAGCGAGACGACCAACGATGCAGTTCCCATATAGAAATGTAGATGTGCATTCTACTTAAATTCTCCGCATCAGTATTTGAAAATTGATTAAAATATATCCTTGTTTTTCTTGTTGTCAATTTAAAATGTGCTTCAATAGAAACACTTGTTCAATCCAAGCTGAGTGGCCGTTTTCTTTTTGACACTTCACTGATTTGGTTGGATATTCGTATTCCCCGCAGTATGAGGTCAGTAAACAAAAAATGTCGTCTTGTTCAATAGTGGCGCTTTCCAGGTGATTTTTATTTACACAAGGGTTACACGTACTCTAGCTGCGATGGGTCCTTTTCATACGGCCAGTTGGCATGCAAATCCAAATCTTCAAGCTGTTGATGATTACACAGTGCATGACTAACTCAAACAAAAGTTTGTTTACACATTCAGATCAGTGACATTTGTGTGTACCAGTGTTCTTTTCTACTGTGGTACTGGTATATCTCAACCACTCTATTTCGTACGTGCCACACTTCTTGACTTTGCATTGGACCACACGCCACCGAGGGACTAGGGAGTAAACCGTGATTTTTATTGTGTTTGTTTCGGTGCATGATATGAAATCAACATTTGTGTGATATGAAATCAAACTGTTAGCACAATTAAATTATTGTTACGATTGTAAATATGCTCCTGTTTCCAATGCCAGTTATAGTTACCCATGCTATCTATTTTAATTTTAACCTCAAATCCACTACCACATCATAAAACCAAGCTCAGTATAGTGGAAATACGAATGCTAACGTTACATCTCCATTTTTATGTGTAACCTAACACTAGTCTGATTTAAGGCCCTCTTTAGCATGCACGAACTTTTTTCCTGTTAAATTGAGTTAATTCTTGTGAAATTCACATACGACTGTTATGAAATTGTTGCGCCCCAAGGTACCCTAAAAGCCATCATTTTTCCTACACTTTCATAAACATTATAGTCTTTTTTTTTTTCCAACATTCAAAAGATATTTCCATCTCCCCAACTTGTGATCAATGGATTTTTCGAATGTTCATATTTCTGTAAGGTTGTTCTTGTGGCACCAATTTGTCATTCAATTAAATGGTCGAAGCACCTGATTTGTATGTTCTTTTTTGTCATCTGCCCGTTTTCTACTAATGCAAGCCAAAATAACTACTACATGGTTTTCTAATTAACTAAAATATATTTTAGGGTTTTTTTTTCATGACATATTGAATATTGTACTAGAACAAATCAGCTAGACATTTAGCCATGTTTGGTTGGAACTTTGTGATGTAATCTAATTCCATTATTCATTTGTGTTGTTTTTTATTTGTTCCAGGTGAGTTGCAATCAGTTACGACGTTATCTGACATGGGTGTGGGAAAACACGATGCCACTCCTATTTGAGTTTTTTCTGTTAACGGCCAAACTCCGTCGCTCATTCCATTCTCACGCCAAATAAAATTGAGGAATCATCCATTTTGGAATCATGAACGGTGTATATTTATTATATTTACGTTTCCACTTGCATTTCTGGACCAAACAACATCTTAGTTTTGGTAAGCATCTTTTCTCACACTCATAATCTACTCTCGATGGGAACATATTTCAAGCACAACCAAATTTTTTTTGGGGGGTTATGTACCGACCTTTGTCCCACAATTTCTATTTGGTACAAACTAGATTATCAAAAAATACTTAATTTAATGTGTGGTTTTGTTTCACATTCGAAGCGTGTCTCTAACAGAACCATTCATTTAAACATAGCTAAAATACATGAATGATTTTTTTTGGCGAGCTGGTGTTCTTTTTATAATAGGAATCAATTGGTCAACACAATTTGTTATGTTTTTTTTTCATACGTGCATTTTCCGCCTCTCATCCAAAATAGTCACTTGATAAAATAGTGTCATTTTAAATCTAGCCAAGATCAGCGTTTGGGAATTTGAGGTTTGACTAATGGCTGCCAAGTGCAGTGTTTATATAGTGACATCTCAGGGTCCCTACAACAGGGACGAATGACGGAAAGAGACCACCACATCATCTCTCCCTTCTATTCTTCCATGATAAAACCAAACAAGCCAAAAAGAAGACCACAACACTACGAAAACCTGACCATTTCTTCCCCCCATTCTTTCTCCTTGGACCAGGAAAAGAATCCGACCATGGCATACGCAGCAGCGGCACAGTCTCGCGCCGACGCCGAGGCCGACGGCCACGGCCCCACCTCGGACTCGGCCGACGACTTCGAGTTCTGCATCCTCTCGTCCGGTGGCATCGTCCCGGCCGGCAAGGGCGCGGGCACGGACATGTGCGTGGCCGACGAGGTCTTCTGCCAGGGCAAGCTGCTCCCGCTCCGCCCGTCCTCAGCCGCGGCCGGCGATGGCGCGAGCGTCGCCACCACGCTGCCGAGGTCGGAGTCGGCGGCTTCCACCGTGGGCCTCGTGTCGCGGTCGGGCAGCCGCAGCGCCAGCTCCAGCGGCAGCAGCAGCGGGTGCGTCAGCCGGAGCCAGTCGTCCAAGAGCGCCTCCTCCGACCAGGGCGCCGCCATCGTGCCGCCGCGGCGGTCGTTGTCGAGCAGCGTGTTCTACGCGCACCCGAGCCCGTCGCCGCAGCTGCGGCGCTCGGCGCGGCCGCGCCGCAGCACCGGGTCCGCCGCGCAGCCCGCCGCGGCGTGGGGCCTGTTCCGCCTCGGCGTCGTCGGCGTCCCGGACGTGTACCCACCACCGTCGCGCTCCGCAGCCGATGCAAAGATCGCCGCCGCCGCGGCGAGAGGCGGGGGCAGCAGGAGCGCGCGGTTCGAGCAGGTGGCCACCGCCGTTGACAGGAAGCTCGGATTAGCGGCGCTGTTCGGGGACGGCCTCGGATGCAAGTGCTCGCCCGACGCCATCGAGCCCGTGCGCACGCTGGAGGCGGCGAAGAGGGGCAGGAAGAACGACGGCGCCAAGAGCGGCGGCCAGCGCGTCGCCCGGCGTAGTAGGATCCTCGATTGGCTCGAAGAGCTCTCCATTGTCAAGGAAAAGAAGTAGGCTGATTGCTCCGTCAAGATCGTCATTCAATTGAAGTAATTTGCGTACGATGATCAAGGGAAACATTTTCTAGATTTTTCCTATCTATGTCTGACTAGGAAGCAGTGCACCAATGCTATGCAAAGGAATTAACGAGCAATGATCGATTGCTAATAACTCTCGATTGCTCATAACTTTAGTTTGTACAGACTATACAGAGTCTGACTTCATGGATTCATTGCTAATCTTGTTCTGCTCCAAATTTTGTAAATCTCGCAATCAGAGCACCTGCTTGTGCAGTTTTACGTTTTACCTTCATCAGTAACACTCAGGAAAGCACCTTTTTTTTTAAAAAAAAACATATTTGATGTACTTTCGAGCCATGCTCAAGTGTCGTGCTGTGGGTCAATGTTATTAGAAATAAAAAACGACTTATCCACAACTAATAATACTATCAAATACTCTTACTCTGCACTAACAAATCCCATGTGCTTGGGATACCATGATTTATGGCATGATCACACCAGAGTAACTCCTGACACGGGGTTTGGCGAAAGCTTGGTGTGATGCTGGTGGCGAAGAAGCCAGGCCATGGCGGAGAGCCGACTAGTCGTTTCCAACGCGGCAGGCGTGAGCAGAGGCGCCCATGGCGGTGGAGCACGAAACGAGCGGCCTGCAGGAGCAGAGGCCAGAAGGTGAGGGTTGGGCGGTTGGCAACCTCCAAGCGCCGTGCCGTGCCCGTGCGTGGCCCGTGGTGGTGTACGTTGGCAGGCGTTGTCTGGATCCCCTCGTCGTATCACGTATGGGCATCCTCGTCCTCGTCGTGAGATACAGTACCTCGAAACGAGCCCCTGCCGCCTGCCGTGCCGGGTCGGCGTCGTGGACGCCACCGGCTGCGGCTGCTGCTGCTGACGCGGCTGTAGTATCTCCGATGGATACCGCGACAGCGACGCCGTGCAGTGCAGGGTCGTCGTGGTTGGCCGGTTGCAGTTAAAACCTACTGGGCGGGCGCGTGATCTCACTCGCTCGCTGCCGATCTCCGGTGTTGCCGAACTCGCGTGCCCCCGCTGCGGCCATATCGCGATCACGACGGCGACCCGGCCCGGCGCAGGCCTCATAATCCGTTCCCCTGACGCCTGACGGCGACGTCTATCCGTCTCCCTCTGTCGTGTCCTCTGCCGCCGGGGTCTCGTCTCGCCAAGGAATCCAGGACGCGGCTCGTCGTGACGCTCGGTGGCACCGATGCCCCCCTGCCCGCGTGTCAGGTCAGAGACCTCGGAGCGCCGCGCCCGGGGTCTACGCTCATGTCATGTCATGTCATGTCATGTGCACGGCTCCGTCCCGGCCCGGGCCCGGATGCCTCGCTCGCCCGCTTCAAACTGCTCCGTCGACGGACGGAGCTCGGAACGCCAAATCCTCTCGGCGCTGGGAGGTTAGTAGGTGAGCCCCGATCACCGGAACGGATGCCCTGCAGCGGTTTGCAAGTTTCCTTTTTTTTTAAAAATGAAACAGCTCATCTAACCGCCACCTAATCCTAATCGGGTGCCTGTGTTTCCCTTTCCAGCAAGCACAATGGACGAACGAACCTCTCTTTCAGCGCTGAATCTGACGAAGTCGACGCTGCAACTTGCCCTCAGCTTTAGCAAAAGGAACCAGATGCTCTCATGCGCAGTGTGCACACCGTTTCTCTCATCGACAACGCGTAGTAGGGCCGTAGGCTAAGTCGTGCTCGTGCCGCCTTTGGTGTGCCAAGTGCAAAAGGGGGTATAGTGTGTGCTCATAAGAGTAACCAAGCGAAACGTGCAGAGATCTGTAGGGCACTAGTAGGGCGTCTACCAGTGAGCTGGTGAAAAGAGAGCAAACGGTGACTGACAAAGTGGCACTAGCTCGGTAAAAAAGGGGAGGATTTCGCAGGGCAAACGGCAAAAGTTTGAAAAACACTGGCGTCATGGCGTGCGTGCCGCTGGAATGGAAACCTATAGAGTGTGCATGCGGTGAGTGCAGAACGTGGCATAAATAAACGAACGAACTCATCATGGCACCTCACGCCGCTACACAGAAAGGCTGCGATGGTTTTGTTTGCAGCCGCTGGGTTACAATTCCCGAGGCGCCTAAAAGTGCTTATGGAGTGGTCTAGCCCTAATCAAACACAGCCTAATGTCGCCATGGTACTATGGTAGGGACGGCAGCAAGTCGCCATGTCCCTACGAAATGGAACCCCATGTATGGATCTCGTCGTCCTCCGGAGGCAACCTTGAGAGTACAACCATACTGGCTCTGAGGTAAGTACGTACTGTAGCCTGTACAGTAGGATAGAAAGATGCTTGCGAGGAAACCGGCCCTGCCCAGCTTGTACTGCTCTACAACAGGCCCAGAGCGTTGCGTGAAACTGAGCCTGAGCAAAGCTGCCGCCAAAGATTTCAGATTGATGCGCATGGGAGTCCTCCGGCTCCGGTCGATGCGCTGCACAAGTGCAGTGGTACAGCGTGTCTGTCCTTCAGCTAGCAGCGTGATGGATGGGCCGGTTTTACACTGTTGCGCGACATTTGGAGTGTGGCAGTCAAAAAGTTGTGTCCTGTGTTTGGTTTGGGGACTCTCCACAGTCCACGTACACAGGCACACCAGGACCAGGGCCATGCCATGCTACTGCTACGAAACAAACAAACAAACAATCGTAGTAGTACCACTGTGATGGACCGGCTTAACCATGGCCTTGTTTACTTTCTAAAAAATTTTGAAAATTTTTTCAGATTTCCCGTCACATCGAATCTTTAGACACATACATGAAGTACTAAATATAGATAAAAATAAAAACTAATTACACAGTTTGGTCGAAATTGACGAGACGAATCTTTTGAGCCTAGTTAGTCTATGATTGGACAATATTTGTCAAATACAAACGAAAAAACTACAGTATCGATTTTGCAAAATATTTTGGAACTAAACAAAACCCATGTCCTCGCGTCGGGGCCGCCCGGCCAGATCCACGATCGTCGATTGACGACAAATGACCCGGTCCGATCGCCGGAGATGCGGAGGGTGCTAATATCACGAGCCTGCCCTTGTGTGGTTGACCAGTGTGCCGACGTGATTGAGGACAATGCAATGGCCTAGCCCGTCTAGTCGTAAGCACACCGTGCACCAGTGTAGGTGGCCGGCGTGAGCTCTGGTCTGTTGCTATAATGGCCGCGGCTCCTGACAAAACCCCATTCGTCCATGCGGGTCTGTGGCAAGTGCTCTCTACAGGAAGGAACGTACGGGCTGTTGTTGCAGTCTTGCAGAGACCGAAACCGTCCGTCCATGGCTCCATCTACAGAGCACTCCATCTCCATGCCTGCAGCAGCGCATGCGTGATGAATTCCTTTCGGAGTTTTAAAAAACATTGATAGTATACTTCTGCTCTCAACTGCCACAGTTAAAAATATAACTCCATCAACAACTCAAAACAAAAGGAGCTTTGAACATACTTTTACTGAAAACCACGCATGCATACATACACAATTAAACACTCAAAACTGAACAATTTACCCTCTCGACGGTTCAAAGTGATCTCCATGATTATTCTGCATGATGGGACATGTGGGCCCAATGCGTCAGAACCCCTAACCTTCTTTTGCACCGGTTTTGGCCCACATGTTTTTTTGGCTATGTCACTCATATAAGGTCCAACTATCCTCTCTCATTGTTAGTAGAATCCACCCATCTTGAGAAAACAAATCCAACCTCACAAAATCTCTTGTTATATAAATATCCTAGCTTCACAACAACAAAAAAACATTGCATATACCTACATTAAAGACTAAAAGAACAAATTGGGAAAGACTAAATAAACAAGAAAATTTACATTTTAATATGGTGGGAAAATAAAGAAAGATCACAAAACCTACCACAATTAGCCCATATAACTGCTAGATCAAACCAAAATGGCCCATTAGCTAGTCTTTTCAAGCCGGTTTCAGCCCAAACAATCGTTCAGAAATAGAAAAAGTCCATATTACCTCCCTGAATTTTCACGAAGTTTGCTTTTCCTCCTCGAACTCTAAAACCGTTTATCTTACCTTCCTGATACTTTTATAAAGCAGTTTTAAAGGTGGTTTTGTCTTTTTCTTTTTTATTTATTTCGGCTGAAGATTTAAAAAATCATGGTAAATCACACAAAAATCATAAAATAGAAAATCTAAATTTGTTGGACTCCTTAATTTTGTTATAACCAAAATGTAGATCTACTCATGTGGACTCCAACAAAATTATATTTTACATTTTATAAATTTTCTATGATTTATTATGTTTTTTCAAAAATTCAGCTAAAAAAAGAAAAAAGAAACGCCTTCAAAACTGCTTATAACAGGGTCAGGAGGGAATGATGGACGGATTTAAAAGTTGAGGCAGGTGTTCTGTCTGGTTTTGGAGTTCAGGGATGAAAAAATATACTTTCGTGAAAGTTCAAGAGGTAATATTTTTTTTTTCTTTAGAACTAGGAGGATTCCTCACGTGTCACTGCGGGTATAAAGGGGGAATATAAATATAGCCTTACTGTAGTCTATTGAGTCATCTATATATAGTTTAGCAGTCAATTTGAGAAGAGGAAGAGATGAGATCACGTGAGGGAATAATTGCTAGCAATATGCATGCAAGGTGATGTGTAGGTAGTTGCATCCAGTACTGAAACCATTTGTGAGTGGGGACTTAATTGCATGCAACAGCAGGAGAAGTGGATGATGATGTGGCGCAAGAAGGTGCAAGAGATTTAGTTTAGTGGGGTTTGTCTAGTCTTTTCAAATTAGGTTCAGCCCATACAATCGTTAGCAATTCTAGTGAGTTATTAGTCACGGCCCAAAATATAAACCGTTGGGCTAACTTCAACCCGATTGCTCGGCAAACGATTTCGAGTTTCCAGTCTCATCTTTTTTTTTAAAAAAAAAAGAGACCCACTTCTTTTGTGCCTGCCTACAAGTGCAATAAACTTCATTTGAATTGAAAAACCAACACCAAATTGAACAAATCTCCAGTCCCTTCTCGTAGGTATACTCACAAGCGTCTCGTGGTGAGTTCGTTGAAATTTGACTTACTGTTCGTTGATTTATTGTAAAAAAACATTGTTGATAAAATAATGAGGTTGATAGTTCTTTTGTGCACTGCAGGTCCGTAGTGGTAAGAGTATATGTTTAGACAACGCCACCTTGTGTTTTTCTAGTTTTGATCGTTCTCCTGTGCTCAGGGGCAAATAAGTTTTCAGACACTTGTTCCAGGTTTTTTTTTTAGCTCTACTTGTTCCAATGTCAGGGCCGCAGGGGTGCCTAGAAGTGCTTTATTAGGATAGGACATACACGGTGCAAGGTGCTCACACATGAGTGCTTTCAATGAGAATCTCCATAAACCGACGCAGACTGAGCAATGTGTAATCCCTTTGCTAGCAAGTACAGAAAAAAAAGAGAGTACAGATGTAAATTTAAGCATCTACTCGATTGTACAATGTAACTCGAATGTGTAATCCCTTTGGTAGCAAGTACAGACTGAGTAATGTGTAACCCCATTGCTGTCACAACCAGCTCAATCATTCTTCCTAACAGGAAACAAAGATGTCACTGCGTAAAACTTCTAATTGGAAGCCGGATGAAGACAATGCGCCTTTGATCTCGAGGGTGAGGTGGGATAACCCAATTGCAACGGTTCTCATTCTTAAATCACTCCGTACTGATCCTCCTTGCCTCTCCTTCATTTCTTGGAAGTATGAGGCACTAGCACAACCACAGCTACAGCTCATTCTTATGGCACAGCCTTATACGCAGTGTCCATATCAAATGAAACCTATCGTACTCCAGCAATGGAAAAAGACAACCGGCATTTGTTCACATCAATATCAACATTTACTGCGGAGTTTGCCGTTCCAGCTCTATTGCATTTGTATCAATGATTCTGGGCGCCCTAGATAAGGCTGAAACCTTGAGAATGCAATGTAACATGTGTTAAGCTGAAACCTCCAGTGCCATGCAGAAGCAAAACACCAAATACCACCGCCAGTCATGCACAAGCAACAATAGCAGCAAGGGTAATAGAACAGCCGATCTTAATGTAAAGGGATAGCGTCAGGCTAGCAAAAGTTTAAGTGACATAGGTGCACACATTCATCGACAAACAAGCCCCAAAACCCAAAAGCAACCTAGCAGCTGATAGGCTGCTTTGTTCAGGATCTCTCTCTCGCTTTGACGACACGGGATCAAAACCTTATGTTTGCTGCTGCACCGAATCAGTTCCTTGCGGTGTGGCTCCCGAGTATGCCCCTCTCTTGGTGAGGAACACGACCGTAGCCGTTCGACCTACTGCGGTTACCATTGTACTCGTCACCTCCGCCTCTCGCATATCCACGGCCTCCACCGCTGAAACGGCCACGTCCTCCCCTCCCTGCAAATGCCAGTGTGAAACCCATTAGGGAAACATGTTCAATGGTTTGATATCTACATCTTGCTAGGTACACCACATATTCATCAAAAAAATGCATAGTGTAATCAACACCATCCTTCTGCAAGGAGCAGCAACAATCACACACAAAGCGGTCGCTGCCAAACCATTTGTGTTTTTACTGTATGTATGTGCAGAACCACAGATTGACAGCAAACTATTTTACCATTAGCATACATTGTACAATCTGAGAGCTGAACAACGTGTGGATCAAACAACAGTTGAACACCCCTAACTGGAACCACCAAGTTTGGCCTTCAAATATAACATTTTGGTGTATATTTTCAGAGTACAAATGTTGTGTTTTTCCTTTATATACTCACACAAACATGAAACCATCACATCTAAATTCATGGAAATGTACAGGTCTGGAGTTTAAAGCATCAAATTTTCGATAGCACTCCAAGCCTCTAAGAGAAATAACAGAAAAAATGCAAATATAGCACCAGTACCAACAGAAAACATGAACTTACTTCCACCTCTTATTCCGCTATTTGGCTTCCTCTCCTCAACATATATCTGCCGTCCATTTATTTCAATTGGTGAAGCCTAAAAATGGGACAACAATTTAGTTTATACAATGTGTTGAAACAGATTAAAATACATAAAACAATGATGAAGAAAGAAAGCATATAGCTTTTCTCAAAGGAAAAAAAAAGAACACAAGAAACTGAAGGAACTACTAACACACAATAATTCAAAATGCATTGATGCTAACAGTCACCTTTAACGCATTGTGTACACCGCTGAGTTCCTCGAATTCCACGAAAGCATAATAGCCACCAGTCTCCTACCAATTCAGCCACATAACCCAATCAATTAATAGTTTGATACTTGTGTTATTGGAAGTGAAGAATCAAAAGACAATTAACAGCAAACCTTTCGGCTTCTGATAGCAACACCGTCAGGAATAAGCCGACCAAACTTTTTGAACTCACTTTCAAGATCAGCCTCATTTACATTTGCTGGCACGTTGCCAACATAAACAGATTTGCTCTCTAGTTATATGAACAGAAAAGCTTGGGTCAGTAAACAATGCATAAGATTCAAATCCCCAGAGAATTTTGATGTTTAACAGAGGATAGGACAACCTTCATCATCATGGGCAGCACCCTCACCATAGACATCAGACCTTGGTTTCTCAGCTCCCGTTGATGAAGCCATAACTGAATGTTGGGTCTGGATTGACTCTGTTGTAGGGTGAGAAGGCTTACTCACTGGTACTTGCTGCGCTACCGGGAATGCAGGAGGAGCCTTTGCGGTTTTTAGCTGCATGAATCAGTCAAGTGTAGTTTTAAAGATGCATCAGGCAAAGATGTTAAACAAATCAAATTATAAAGCAAGTAAGAAGTGACATACGATGGAAGCATAAGTCTTCTTTACTGGTTCACCAACAGGCTCCTCGACGTGAGGAGGCGGAACAGGTGGAGGTTGCACCGGCTCCTCAGGAGCGACTGTCATTTCATTTGAGAAAGAAGGCGGTTCTTCAGGAAGGGGCTCCTCTCCCCAGTTGTCAGATGACACTACTTGCTGTTGTGGCTCAGAATAAGTATAGTTGTCGACCAAATCATGTCCTTCTGGTGCTATTTGTTGAGTTTCTTCCTCGTGAATGTACTCAGGAGCTGCAGGCAGTAACAATTGTCAGGAACATTGCCTATTAATTTGTGTATGAGACAGTAAACACATTATGGAAAATAAGTACTGCCGTAGAGCCTATCCATATGTGAATACTTATGGTTCCCACCAAAATAGCATGCCAAAGGTGCCTTTGGCAGTTTAAGAAACAGAGACAGATAAGTTTCATATGAAGATGTAAGAAGCTACCTCAGAAAACCTAATGCAAAATAGCATGTTCTTGGTCAACGAAGAATTGGAATTAAATGCTTAACATATAAATCTCAAGTCAATCAACAGGGATTTAAAAAGACTACAGTAGGTGCAGCCAAATATTTGAAGTTCCATACCAGTCTCAACAACTGTGTTGGGTGCCAAATTGCTCTCGTAGTCTTCCTGACCAATCACTGGCGCAGGCTGCACATGTTCTTGGTCAACAAAGTGAAAGTAATCGTTGAGGACAAAGTAACCCTTCTCTTGAGGGGCAAGGAAGAACATCTGGATAAATTTCCTTTGGTGGCTGTACTCCTTGGTCTGCACGAGACCGGAGACCATAACTAGCACCCCATCGCCCCATGAGTTGACAAAGTTGGCAGTCTTGATCTCGATTTGGGTGAAGTTCAAGGACATGATGAGCGAGTGTATGTCCTGTGAAAGTAGCATGCATTTTAAGGTTAGCTATAGATGAAAGTATGAAACACACGGGGTATGCATGAACCGAAAGTAGTTACATGTAACTTTAGGTGCAGTGTACACAAAATCAAGTAAGGAAGCCGACAAATGAAGTGGCATGCAACATACATACTTTAGGAGCGTTATTGGCAAAATGAAACAAGTGAAGCGGATAAATAAAGTGTCATGCATCATATCCAACTTTAGCAATATTATAAGCAAAATCAACCAGTGGCGTGCACGATAATACACTACGACAACACATGAAAATAAACGCTTACGCCAGCAACTAAAAGGTCATTGGGGGAAATCACTAGTAACTAGTAAGGTTCTAGGAGCTAAGTGATGGGCCATGATTAATGGTACATTACAACAACAGAACATGTGCAGATTGAGCAGACAATAATCTGAAGCCAGAGTATAATGACAACTAAAGAGCAGACAATCATCCGAGGCCAAAGTATAATGACAACTAAAGAGGAAACGCAATCTAAGATAGACAGTGAGGGCGAACAGAAAGATAAGGTTGCGACAAACCATCATGTTGTTGGCGGCCGCGGTCGTGCCGGTGAGGTCGTCGACGCGGACCATGGTGCTAGCATCACTGTAGAACTGGTGGACTACATCCGGGGTTTGTTGCAGCAGGTTGTAGTAGTTTCGCAGGAAGTAAGTCCCCACCTGCCAAGCCACGGATTAGTCATCTCACCGCACGCGAAAACCACCGGAACCCAGCCCCAGCCCCGAGCCGGCGTCGGGCAGATTAATCCACGAGCTGACGACGACGAGCCGCCACGAAGGGGTGGCGGCCGGGATTCAGGGGGTAGGGTTTTGCGTCGCGTGAGGATAGGAGGGAGATCCTGCCCCCCAGCATACAGCTATAACCCATGGGTAATGGATAGGAGAAGAGAGTACCTGAGTCGCCGCCGCCGAAGCCATGGGTGAGAGAGAGAGGGGACACCAGCCGAGCAGAGGAGGCGAGTAGAGCACGAGACAACCCTAGATCTGAACAAGACGAAGTGCGAGCGATCGTTTTCTAATACTGCTGCTGACCCCTAGGATCCCACCGCGTTACGCTGCAGCCACAGCCGACGGATCAAGAATAAAGGGACACGATCGGTGAGGGGAACGTATCCGGGATACTTTGCACATAGACCCCTTGAGAAAACGCTCTGTCTCATCTGAGTACATTTTATTTTGTGTTTACACCCCTAAATAGTTTCTCGCTCTCGTTTTAGATCCAGACATACTACTGTGTTACAGTCTGAGTCTGAGGTTCCGAACTCTAAACTCTCTCAAATTTACTAGTCTTTTCATGATTGATTCTGTTCACAGAACATTTTGTTTGGTCCAGCTTATTTTTTTTGTGATCGCCTGGACTCAGCTTGATATTTCCCAGAATTTTTGTTCTCGCACTTTGTGGAAACTTTGATATTAAAAAATATAATTCAGGTATACAAGATCGTCGAGGTTCAAGTTTGACATGAGTCACATGATGCTGAAGCTAGCATTGGTGTATAACCGTATAGTTAAATTTTCGATCTTATGTAGACGGATTGTATTTGGGACTAAGATTTCAGACTAACATACTTAGCAAGTTTGGGACTAAGATTTCAGACTATGATTTCGAGATCTGGTTGGCACCCTGAAACAGTACAAGGGCAGCTAGTAATTCACTCTATTTCTGATTGTATTTGCTGACCAGTAGTATAAGTTAACTACTGTTATGCCTCAGGTAGCATCTGAAAATCTGAATCCCAGTGATGACCTGTGTTGGGATAGACATTCTAACACATCGCATGACCATCCTGTGTCAGCAGATCCTATGAACATTCAACAAAGACGTGTGACACTCCAAACTTGCATGTCATTGAACGCAGATTGCATACTAAACCGGCCCGGTCAATGACCGTACTGTATACTCCTATATGAAAATTCCTAGTACTGTTAATACGCGACATAAGATAAAAAAAAGTTCATAAATAGAGTGTACCACGAGTAGAACTTGCATTTAACAATATGCAGGTACACGGTGTATCTTTATGTATTTTGATCTCTGGCTATTATGGCTACAAGCAGAGTGTAAAATGTAAAATCTGTTTTTTTTTATAGCAAAAGATGTTAATTCTGTTGGTGATGTTGCACAGACATCTGCTGGCTGCTCACGGCGGCCCATACGCACGAATACCCTGCAGGCCCATTCACCAAGCGAAGAACTCCCAAACGTCACACAGCCCAATAGCGCACTTGGCCCAATATCTCACACATAGAAGTAAAGCTATTTTTTTCCTTTTTTTATTCTAATATAATAATCTCTATAACTACTAATCGTGTTTATAGGATATTTAGATACTATTTTGAATATTTATACTTAGATATTTTGGTTCAAAAATAATATGCAAATGCTGAAATATCACATTTTAAAGGAAAAAAATATAAGGGAAATGCACGCATGTTGATCCCAGTAAAACATAAAACAAACTAAACAAGCTGATTCACGATAATGTTAAACGGACACAATTTTAGTGAAATCCATTTGAAGTTTGACTTTAACCACACATCCACTTCCCCTCTAATCTAATTGTGCCCCATGTCATCGTTAATATTAGAAGCTTCGCGAACTGAGCAGCCTGCTCGGATGCGGCCCGGCCCAGACATCATTATTATTTAGGACTTGTCTGAATGTTGTCGGATTCACCTCAATCCAAATGTGTTGGAGTGGAATGGGGTTTCACTCCAATCCACCCAACACATGTGGATTGATACAAATCCGACTACATCCAAACAACAAGACCTCACGGATTTCACTGACCTCGTACGGCTGGCAGTGGCTGCTAACAGGCCAGGCCGTAAGCTGTCAACAGGCCGCAGAATCCATCCGAGTGATCGGTGAAGCACGGGCCACCACGCGCACGACGGGCTGACGGGAGGACGGTACTTTGCTGTATTTTGAGCCACGTTTCTCCCTGTGGTTTGACCTTTTACTAAAACGCAAAATCTGTATTATCAGATCAATTCAATTGTGCGTTTCCTTCACTCGTGGCTTAGTGAAACGAACAGGGCCTAGCTATACCAAACATGGTTGTACTGTTGTGACCTGTGAAATCGTGCATGCGCATTATTCAAACTTCAAACATATATATGGTTTGCAAGAAAACATGTTCGGTTTCGTCGGGTGCCTCAGCTTTCAAGCATGTTTCAAGTGGTTCGTTTCTGGTTGAATTGAAGCTAGTATCTAGGGACTAGATCCTTCACGACCGGCAAAAAAAACTATAGAAAATTGCAATTATGACGTCTCACGTACTCACTCCATTTCAGATGCATATTAGTCCCTTATAAATGGCCATAAATAAAAGCATCCTATAGTAGAACATCCAATTTTTTTTTTCTCATAATGGTGCTAAAACTGTATCATATGGATGCTAGTAGTCACTTGACTACTTTGTTAGACCAAAAAACAAGAAATTTGAACATTGAAATGTGTGTGTGTGCGCGCACGCGTATGCCATGTGACTTTGTCCTAGTATATATATGTATAAGGTGTAACCACTTTTTGTTCATATCTTATAATATAAGACATATTCTCTCACAAATATTAATATATAGTACTATTAGTGCAGAGAGAGAAAATTAAATTTGTTCTTGGTCTTAGAACCAAAGATGATTATACCTTATATATTGATGGGACGGGGAGAGTATGTTCATGCGGACTAATTTATTATTAGAGTATCAAAAGAGTGTCACCAAGTTTTGACAGGTTCAATTTAATTCATATATTGCAGAGGTACCCTTTTAATAAAAGAAATAAGGTGACTTTGAAAATTTTTTACACAAGTTGCAAAAAAAATTAAAATAAGTTCCAGCGAGATGACACTGGTTCAAGGAAAAAGCGGTAGGTCCGCGGAGATTTTATCAAATTTCATGTAGCATAAATGAGCCATGCATGAGCAAGCAAGTTTTTGCATGTGTATATATGTATGCTACAGACTAAGTATATATAAACAGCATGAGAGATAAATATATATTCTTACAAATCATGAAATATTCCCTTGATAAATCAAATACAATAACACAAAAAGTTTAATATGAACATATCCAGTCTGCACCAAAAAAAATATGTAAGCTACTGTGGACAAATTTATACATTTCGAAGTGAACATGATAACATATCTACATTTAAAGTTTAATATAAGCACTTGATTTTTGGAAGGAAAACAATAATACACATGTAATTCTTAGATAGAGGCAAATTAATATCCAGAGTGTCAAACCAAATGTTTTCCCCGTTATACTAAGTAATTGTGCGCACTAAGACCTAGATTACTTTTAAAATAAAATAATATCTAGAGGAGAGTTCTGAATAAAATCTAAATCAACAAGTAGTGCAACAACTAATAAAATTAAAATTGGAAGCAGAAATCTAAATTCCTAAAGTCAGGACACATTGGCTGCAACAACAAATGATATAATTTAAAGGTAAGGTTCTGACTGTATACACATATTAAAGATACCTAGGGGTGTGATATATGCAAAGGGAAAAGCCATGAATATGGATGAAAAAGTATTGAGTAATTGGTAACTGTATCACATCCTAATTGAGATCATAGTCCATGTGTATATTGTACCGGGAATGGAGAGAGAGAGAGAGAGAGAGAGAGAGGAACGCAAAAAAGGGTAAGCCATTTTGCGAAAACTTCATAAATTAGCATCCTATAAATTGACGTCTGCTACATACCATTATGAAACATAATCTAAATTAACCACATATAATTTGCATCCAAAATTTACCCACTCCATTAGTAAATAATCTAATAACCCCTTAACCTTTAATCTAAATTACATAAATGTTTTTTAAAAGGAGGTAAGATATATGCATCAATATATATATGTGTTTGCTATTAACTGTAGTAGGTGCGAGTTCATATGTTTTGTGTCAATTAGTTTGATTTGATGCACCATTAATATGTGGATGTTCTTTTATGGTATAAGAACTAGTCATTCAAGACGATGTGGAGCATATGTGTAGAGAAAATGATGTATTTAGAATTTTAGATGCTGAAAATTATAAACTGCATTGCACGTGTTAATTACGTAGATCCTTGAAAAACATCGATTGCTGGTATTGCACAATTTCAATGTCGTCAGTGCAACAATGTCGCAATAATATATATTGCTCTCTCTCACACACAAATGTGCCCATGACATCCATGCTCCTTCTGGTATTTCCAAACATTCTTTCTCGCAACAACTTGCAAACTATTTCAAGTTTTCAATGCGTTGTGCATTTAGCAGGTACATCACACATAAGAAACCATGATAAACAATTAAGAAGTACATAGATGACATATGAGCGTTGTGCTTTCATTTTTGAATCAGAGAGAGAGAGAGAGAGAGAGAGAGAGAGAGAGAGAGATTGCATTGCAGTGGTCAAAATTGTAGTCAATCTACTAAGTAATGAATCGACTAGATAGTAAACCCAATTCAAAAAGATAATGTTTCATATCATGCATGATGCATGCACAAACACAAACCCTAATAAACAAGAAGTGCATAGATGATATGAGTGTTGAGTTTTCACTTTTGAATCAGGCAGATCGAAAGATTGCATGAGAGAGTGTGAGTCATTGCAGATCAAACTGATCATCATCAATCTAGCTAGCTACTAAGTAATGAATCAGCTAGTAAACCCAATTTATAACAAGATAATCTTTGATATCATGCACACAAACACACAAACACAAACCCTAATCCCATGTCATGGAAGATCACACATACATGCCTACTCACCTTCTGAAACTGCACTGCATATGCCACCATCCACACCCGGTCGATAAAACTCACGACGGCGAGGGCGCCCACGCCGACGCGAACACGACGTTGTGGCCCTTCCACGTGAGCACCAGGTCGTCGTCCTCCCGCTTCATCCCCCACCCCGCCGCGTGCTCGTTCAGCATCGCCTTCACCTCCCCGGCGGCCTCCTCGCCGAACGCCACCGCCCGGAACCCCGCGCTGCGCATTCTCTGCCCCCACCTCCCCCTGTCCTCCTGCCGCTCCACCCGCTCCACGCCCTCCTGCGCCAGCACGTTCTCCACCTTCCACCCGATCTCCGCCTCGTACCACCGCCGCTGCTCGCTCCCCTTGGGCAGGAACGTGTCCACGGCGTCGTACGGGATCCAGAGGAAGTTGAACGCCGCGCGGAGCCTCCCCACCACGTCGCCCGCCGTGAAGTCCGCGTCCTCCTCCACCACCACCACCAGGTTGGGGTCCAGCGTCCGGAGGGACTTGAGGAGCATGGTCCGCAGCGACACCGGCTGCGTCAGGCTCACAGACCCCGCCGTCTCGTCCGGCACCGTGTGCAGCAGCATGTGGCAGTTGACGACGAGCGCCTCCGTCCCGTCCAGGACCAGCTGCTGCACCCTGAGCTGGTCCACCAGGGACGTGAGGGCGTCGGCCGGCGAGGTGGGCACCACCCGGAAGTCCATGGACATGTTGCGCGATCGCGCGAAGTTGACCAGCTTCGCGCCGAGCTCCTCGTAGGACATGTCGAGCGCTGGCGGCGGCGCGCTGGGCGCGACGTCGGCGACCGTGAGCCGGAGGATCGGTGGCCCCTCGGCGCGGCTGGCGAGCATGTCGATGAGCGTGGGGATCTGCATGCAGTGCGTGGTGCCGAGCTCGACGACGTGCACGACGGGGAAGCCCTCGACGGCCTCGAGGATGGCGGCGTTGGCGGCCGTGTAGCCGAAGCGGTGCCATGGCGTGAGGTCGACGAAGCTGGCGAGCTCGACGGCCGTGAAGCGGTGCACGTGGAGCGCGGCCGACTCGACGGCGGCGGCGACGGCGGCGGTGACGGCCTTGCAGGCGCCGGTCCTGGACGCGCGCGCGACGAGCGCGCAGAGGAAGGCCGCCGTGAGGCGCTGGTTGGAGTCCCCGTCGGGCGGCGCGATGTTGTTGAGCACCCAGAGGATCTGCTGCGTCAGCGTGGCGTCGTTGGCCTCGATGGCGTTGGCGCAGTGCACCAGCAGCTGCTCCATGCAGCTGGTGCTGTTGAGGTTGCCGAGCGAGATCTTGGACGCCGGCGTCGGGAAGCTGCCGGGCCACGGGCCGCGTGCCGCCCTCGGCGCGCCGACGTCAAGGAAGAGCCCTAGCCCTAGACCTCCAGCAGCATGAGGCGGCGGCGGTGGCGCAGTATGCGTGAACTGCATCATGTAGGGGGCCGAGGCCGCAGGCGTGGCGAGGTAGTAGAAGGCAACAAAAACCAGCAGCGCGCGAGGAGGCAGCTAGCGGCGGCGGGGATTATTAGAAAAAAAAAAAGCGCGACGAGGAGGCAGAGCTCGTACACGTTGAGTAGTTTGAGGTGCGGATTTGGTGCTTGTACTAAGCATATATAGAGGGCTGTGCTCTACGCCCTACACGTGGTTCCCCATGCCATTAGAACTTTGGGAACCAAAGGGAGAGGAACAAACGAGAATGGAGAAGACAGAAGGCCATCAAGTACAAGGAATATTTCAGTGGGATGAGCAGAGATCTATGTAACTGTAGTCGATTTTGTATTTAGCTAGAAATGATGATCTCTGGAGATTGAAGGAGATGTAAGCCTACAGGCTACACCACACCTCAAGAAGGATCGAGATCTAGCTAAGACTACCATTACATGTAACTATAGACACGAAGGACAGACACATGAATACTAGAAATAAGTACAAATTAAAGCCTACTACCAGAATTCATGAGTTTGTGGTGATGAACCTGTGCTTGTGTACTGGATCTGAAGAGCTCCTGCTGCTCCGCCAGGGAAGACGAACCAGCTGGAGTAATTTGGGAAAGCGAGCGAGCGAGAAGGGGGAAGAGGGGGATGACAAATGAAGCTGCTGGGGAAGGGGGGAATGAAGAAGGGGAAGAAGAAGAAGAAGGAGGTTAGGAACCGCAGGGTCGCTAATTATAGAAGGAAATTTTTGGTGATCCGTTGGATTGTTCTGGATGGCCCCAGCTATTCGCTATATCTATATAGTACTTGTCCAATGCAAGTTAACTGCATTGCACGCAGTGTATAAGAGTAACAATTCAACTTTACCAGTTAAATGTAACTATCATGAATAGTTGACTATATGGAAATTACTGACTAAAATATGGCAAATGATTGGATGTTTCTAAAGCATTATGCTAATCGTTGAATTAACACTGTAATCCCAAATTCGGTGCCACTAAATTGTTGACTTTTTTTAGCAATTATCTCTGAATGTCCACTAAAAATCGTTGAAGAATTGAGATATAAATCGGAGCGAGAGCGATCATGATAATAACTTCTCCTATTTATACTGTAGTAATTAAGTACGCCACCACTAGACATTTGGGGTGATATAAGTTTCATATAAATATATCTATTATAAAGTTAATCTCCACTACAATTTCTATCTAAACCTGCAAGCCATCCACGTCATCTTCCACTAATAGACATACCATTCTACTAACTTCTAACCTCTTATTAATGTAACTAATTTTTGGTAAGAATGGATGTAAAACATTTAGATTATTTGACTCATTTATGCAACAATTTATTTTTAAGAAAGTCCTACAGCAACACGCGAGATATAGTAACTAACTCAAACTAATGAAAGATACAGCGCAGAATTTCCTTGCTCTCAAATTCAGCAATCACACGAGAGAGAGAGAGAGAGAGAGAGAGAGAGAGAGAGAGAGAGAGAGAGAGAGA
>Ga0182004_10000106_pt1 | contig 35749 bp, 30 predicted proteins | sample Sormic07211540_1_FD_120479 | JGI IMG/M metagenome (GOLD analysis project Ga0182004, IMG submission 120479) | Endophyte microbial communities from Sorghum bicolor roots, Mead, Nebraska, USA - 072115-40_1 MetaG | ecosystem: Host-associated > Plants > Roots > Unclassified | place: USA: Nebraska...
TATATATATATATATATATATATATATATATATATATATATATATATATAGAGAGAGAGAGAGAGAGAGAGAGAGAGAGAGAGTAGCGCCCAGTCAATCACCACCAACACATCAGCCAACAATGGCCACCCGAAACAGCAGGACCGCCGGTGCTTCTGCCACCGCTTCTTGTACTTGCGACGACCGTCTCCCTGGCCTCGGCGGCGCGTCCTGCACCGGCTAACCCCAGCCCCCAGCAATCTGCTGCTCCAGCGCCGGTAGCGACGACTGATGTCGAGCTGAGCGAGGTATCGTCCGCCGTCGCCGCCGGCAAGCTGGTGGTGACGAAGGTCGTTTCCCCTTCCCAATCGCCAGGCTTCACCAAGATAAGCAGCGTCGTCGTCGTCTCCCCGCCGTTGCCGGCAACGGCACGTTCGGTGGACCGCCGGTGGCACATCTCGCCGGCGGCGAATGTCATCCTAGTACCCATCCCTCCCTCTGGGCCAAGCGACGGTCACAACAATGAGCCGCCGCGCGCCTCGCCAGGCGTGATGTAATGTGATGTTCTCGAGATCGGAGTACCTGCTGCGCTTCGATCCTGCTGCATGTTTGCATGAGGTGTGCTTCTCATGTCATGTTCCATGGCGAAAGAGGCCTCAGCATCATCAATGGTAATTTGTTAGGGCTTATTAGTGATGATGAGCTTGTAAGACTCTTTACAAATGGGCCATGGCAATAGCAATTTACGTGTCAATTCTTGGTCATGGCAACTAGCAATTTGTTGAATACAAAGTTCCAACTGTGGCGTTTTTTATTTCTTCTGAAATAATAAAACTCAGTAAGCCGTTTCTTTAAAGCTACTACAACTACAAGCATGCAGGAGATCAGTCAACATGAGAAACACGCTTGCTGAGAAGATTTGTGCCAACACGTACGCTTGTTGAGGAGATCTGTGCCAACACGCTTTGCTGAGGAGATCATCCTTTCGAATAGGGAAGGAGTTTTAAAAAACAAGTTACAAAAATACCAAAACCACACCAGAGTAGACTCAAACATCGATCCAACATCGCTAAACCTCGTCCAAAATTGAAATTATCTCCTCGCATATCGCTCGGTGTTACCTCGTCAACATCGATCCAACATTGCTCGATTTTTGCAACGAGTGGATGATGTCGTCTTTGAAAAATTCTCGCATTCCACTTCTTCTAAAACTCTTAGGCAACAAGAAAGGATCAATAAGAAGAGTTGCCAGAGGAGCATGCACATTTTATTCGAAAGGAGGAAAGAGCTTTGCCACAATTTTTATTAGACAAGAGAAGCGATCCACGACATCATTGTGAGGTCTTCTCTGTTTTATTTTATTTTCAGCCCATGGTGTGCTCTGGGCCACTTTGTGATGCGTTCCATGTCGTTCAGAGCATCTCCAATCTTATCATATATTTTTCACTCCCCATAATATTAAATTGGAATCTTCCCAAGCAAAAAAAAAGCACATAAAGCAACCCCTCCAATGGCAATCTTAACTTTATTTCCAAAAGCTTAAAATAAAAACAGTTATGCCATATAATCTTGTATGATATGAGGCCTCCATTCTGTTGGATTTTCTCTGATGATTTGCCATGTATTGATCGTTGTCGCGGGCAAGCAAAGTCGGGATCGTGTCTCTCACCATGATCATAATCGAGGGCATGTTTGTATTCATGAACAAGCTAAAAATTAGTTCTAGTTCACCCAAACAGGAGTGCTAATAGATGAGTTACTTTTTAACTAAACTTAGCTAGTTGTTAGTTCATTCACCAAATATAACTAGCTATTTATTATTAGTGACACCTATTAGCCTAAGAATCCACCAAACATATATTGGCTAATAGTTAGTTGGCTAATTTTTAACTAGCTAACTTTTAGTTCAAGCAAATAATTAGTCTTAGTTGGTTCAAATAAACATAATCTGAGAAGAATCGGAGCCTCCCGAGTGAAGGCCTTGCTAATTTAATGAGTACATTGATTATTAGTCTCAGATATCTTGCTAACAGTGAGGATTTTGCGAATCAGTCTCAGATCTTGCTAATTTAATGAGTACATTGATAGTTACTGTTTTTAACCGGACAGCTGATTGCTTAGGTCCTGTTTGGATCCCTCTAATTTTTACTAGTTTTTTTTTAAAAAAACTGGTTTTTTAAAACTGGGTGAAACCAAAACAGGCCAGTGTTTTCTGCCAATTTTTTTCAAATTAGAAACTAGGAAGTTGTTGATACCCAGCTTTTGCCAGTTTCCTATGACTCATAGAACAATAAATGAAGTCAGGTTCTTAGAAACCGGAGGGTCCAAACACCCGCACTAGTTTTTGTTTAGAATCCGGATTTTAAAAAGTAGAGGAAAAAACTAGTTTTTAAGAATCCGAACTGACCCTACTTGCCGGGTAACGTTTATCTCAGCTACATTCCTTAGTTAGTTTTTTTAGATAATAATAAAGAAAAGTTTGATTTTTCAGACAAAAAAGAAAAGTTTTGACATCAGACATTCTAAAGAAAAGAGAAATTAGACCACATCATTACGTAGACATCTGAAAAATCAAGGAAACAAAGGATCAAACCTCATAAATCAACCCATATAAAACAAAAAAAAGCATATCCATTCAACATAGAAAAATTATGTTAGCTTATGCAACCACCGGGAGCGTGCGCATGTTGCGAGGACTCTTATTTGTTTTTGGCCTATGACGTGTTTTCGTCCGTTCATTCGTTTTAAGCGTTCAGACACAACCACGTCCGCGTGATGTGTACCTTGTCGGCTTGTCGCTTAGTTTTTTTTTCCTGTTTCATTTTTATTTTTTACTTACTTTTATTTACAATCTTTTTACTCTGTTCTAGATGCATTGATTTTATATATCTAATATATACCTAAGTGTACAGTAAAATCTATGTATTTAGAAAATTCAAATATTTTATAATTTGGAATGGCGAGAGCACTTCTTATTATTTCAAATTTCCCTCTTCATGCATGGTCCATTTTCTTTTTCTTTAGCATTGATGTGATTGTACATCATTATTTATGTTATGGGGCATTTTTGTTCTAAAAGTCGTATATTTCTATTTTAATTAAGATGGAATATCTTTTTCTACAGTAGCCTCTTCATTCTAAATTGCAAGTCGTTTTGAATCTTCTAGTAGTATAGCAAAAACGATATACACAAACAAACATAAACGATTTATAACTTTGAACGGTGGGAGTACCTATTGAAAAAATATGGAATGGTTAAACACCAAAGTTCAAATATATATATCACCAAATGATATGTGTTTGCACATTCTTCTTTGGACAAAAAAAGATGTGAATCTTACCGTGAGTCAAATCAAATAGACACATTTTTTTAATGAGAATCGCTTAGAATAAATATATAAAAAATATGAGCATATGTGTCAAGTCAATTATTTAAACCTAGACGATTAGATTCCATACAGAGAATATAATTGAGGTACGGTCACAAATTTAATGCATATCTAATATTAAAGAGCAAAATTATTTTTCTGACCCACTTTTTTTTCTAATATTAAAGAGCAAAAATTTAATGAGCTGCCCTTGCGCCTTTGGTATCTTATATGTAAACCAAATTCATGATTCATGCTTGTACGAGTTAGAAACAACTCACGTCTAGCAATGATACAGAGTCTGATTCCAAAATATATTGGATTTTCATGTAAAACATAGGCACATTAGTACATACAAAAATAACTTAAAAATGGATGACAAAATATAATTAAAGAATTCCTTTTGTTTCTTTATTTTTTGTCTTCCATTCCCCGCCCAAGTAAAACCAGCCGTCGTTGCAGGTACAAAAGGTAGAGGGTGACGACTCTATGGTCAAGGAGAGTCAGCTGTTTTTGTTGTGGCTCTATCGGTACCCCACGTGACCAAATTACAGCTCATCAGCATAAACTAAATTTGAAAAATGGAGGATGATATAAATGAGTGCCAAACCATGGTGTGGTGCATTAAATGTCTTCCATTTATTTTCTCTCCACAAGAGAAATCTAGTCTCAGCTCAACTATATATACATGTTATTAGTGCCCAAACTTGTACCCACCACAGTACTCTCTCCTATACCAAAATACTGAAAAGAAGAGGGTAGAAAACCTGAAGCCATGACTAGCAACAAGAACACTGCCGCCACCAGGGCGAAGGTGGCAATGGTGTTGCTTTTACTAGCGACGACGCTCCTGTTGACAACGGTGGCGGATGCACGGCCTTATTTGGATGTGCTGCCTCCGTCGACATCACATAGCGTGGCTGGGAATTTGCTGCCATACAAGATCATACCGCCCTCTGGGCCTAGCGATTTCTGGGGCGGCGAGCCACTACCGCCGCATGTGGAGGTGAAAACCAACCATGGTAATTGAGTGCAAGGAGTGGTGTGAATGAGAATAGTTGGTGATGTAGGGATGAATGCATCACAAGGGCCATAATGCCATGTAATGACTTATGCAAGAACTTGAATAACAAGAGCGCATGGTCTTGATCATTTTCCTTGGGTTTTTGCATATGCATGTGTATCCGCTTTATTTGTCAAAACACAAGGTCATACACCTTTAATCTTATTTGGATCTTAATGTCATCCTTCGTTTGTTTGAAATATATCGAGGTGGCTTATGGTGTTTGTTAGAAAGATGTTGAGGTAAAACTAGAGCACCCCATCCCCACCACCCCAATGACGGCATGGGTGGAAATGTCGCCATCATAGATCTTGCTCCTCTCTCTACCTTGATGAGTGCATCCCTAGAAGATTTTACAAGCACAAGGACGGCGACAGGGCTCTCTTCCTAAGCCCAAGTACTCCTTCTCATCCCCTTCCCTCTCATGCCTACTCCTAGAGGTGACCTTGGTGAGGCTAGCTGGCTCAAGGATCGGTTGTTTGCCGTCCCTTTGGGTGGATCTAGTCTCCCTATGACTAGATCTAGCCAGGAGTAGTCTATGGTGGTAGTGTGAAGGTCAGACTTTGGTACGTCTTGGTCAAGCGTTGGTCATGCGCTGGATCAGCATGGATGGCATCTTGCCTTTGGCAGCAAGCGGCGGCCACACCATGGCCTTAGCTGTGCCTTTTTGGTAATATTAGAAACGACAACTTAGCAAGGCCCACGGTTTTGGCGCTGGCATCACATTGTTGGTGGCATGCTCGCATCAGGCATCATGATTGATGCCCTCTTGGCATGTGGCGCGTCACGTGGCCGTTGTGGATGGATGGCTCACGGCACAAGGCTTGACTGGTGCGACCGGAGCCAACGATAGCGACACTCAAGGGCGTTGCTTCCCCTTTTTGCGGGGTGTCATTGTGTTGTCCTTCCTCTTACTTTACATGATTCTTTGGGTGAAAAACATGTCCAGATTCCTTGTACCAGCGATAGTGATGCTTCTAGCACTACATCCTTTTTCCTTGAGGCATCGTTCGGAGTTCATGTTCACTGATTCGTACTTGGTCCTCTTGCTCGTTTTCGATGAGGCTCTACCTTTGTGTGTTGCACTCCGCCCGTAGGGGGTGATTGAATTGCTTGGAAGAATTTGCTTTTGGCAAAGTTAGAGCTACTATGTTGTGGGGATCCAACATAGCTCCACAATGGTGACATCTGCAACCTCTTTTGGGGTGGTGTTAGTTCTCGCTACAAGGGTGTGTTTGTAACCTTAAGGGAATGACGACTTGTGGTGGGGCTGCATTGTTTTTGTGCTGGCTAACCGGTTATGCTATCGATTTTTAGGGTTGTTAGTGGTTTTCCTTTTTAGTTAAACCATGCAAGTATAATATTTTTCGACCTGATTTTCCTTATAAACCGGACTTAACTCTTTTTTTATCTTCGTTCGAAGACATAGCTCTTGCCACTTACCTTTAAAAGAGAGAGAGAGAGAGAGAGAAAGATGTTAAGTTGGCTTATGGGAAGCTCAGACAACCTAATTAATCTCGGTGTTTGGGAGACCTCACAGTTTTCGGACTTTGGTTTGAGAATGCGATGCAAAACGACAAGTAAAATGAACGGAAACCAGAGACATCAAATGACCGCATAGCGCAGTGGATTAGCGCGTCTGACTTCGGATCAGAAGGTCGTGGGTTCGACTCCCACTGTGGTCGACACATGTTATCTTTTTTCTGTTTTTTGTCCGCTCAATTTTTTTTTCTTTTTTTCCCCTTTTGCCCCCTCCTCCTAGTCCAAACACGTACGGGCGGGCGGCGAGCAAATCGTCTGCCAGGGAGCATCTTGCAGAGCTCTGCAATGTCTGAATGTGGACCAAACACTTGAGGCCTTGTTTAGTTCGCAAAATTTTTTAAGATTTTCCGTCACATCAAATTTTTATCGTATGCATTAAGGATTAAATATAGACAAAAATAAAAACTAATTGCACAGTTTACCTGTAATTTGTGAGATGAATCTTTTAAACCTAGTTACTCCATAATTAAATAATATTTGTCAAATAAAAACGAAAGTGCTACAGTAGGCAAAACTCAAAAATTTTGCAAACTAAACAAGGCCAGAGTTCTGCTCTGACCTTGCTCAGACCTCCTGGTCTGGTTTGCCCAATCGGCCAATCCATTTCCTCATGCTCAACTCCTCTTGTTGCTCACAAATCTCACGCACAAGGTTATCAACATTCAACAACAATCTCTTTTTTTTGGTACAAATCAGCAGCAGCCAAATGAACTTAATTTGAACCCGGCAACGAGAAATCGCGCTTCCGGGTGCAAGGAATCGAACTTGCAATGCAGAATGTCCCACAGGAGTTTGTACAAGATTTCTGTCTATCTCGTGCAGTTTAATTTGAACCCGGCACATAATAATCTACTACTTACCAAACAAATGTCAAAAAAAAAGTTCAGTACCTCACACAGAAATCTACAAAAATCTTGTACTCTCTTCGTCTTAAAAATATCGATATTTTTTACTTTGATCAATCATGTTTAATCGTTCGTTTTATTCAAAATTTTTGTACAAATTCTAAAATAGATAAATTATTAATAAAGCAGTTCTAATGATCAAATAAATTATATCAAAATAGACGATATTTATATAAAAAATTTTAATAAGATGTCTGAAAGTTAATAATAATGATTTTTTTAGACGGAGGGAGCAGTACACAACGTTCTTGTTTGAGCGCTCAGCTCACAGAAAATTTGCAATTTCCTGACATTCAGACAAGCCAAGAAATGCTTATGAATGGAGTTTTTCTGACACACTGTGAAGGCGCGGTAGCGTCTCGTACTGTACTGTACTGTACTGTACTGTACTGTACGTCGCCTCTCAGACCCAACCTGCCGCCGACCGCCGCTGTCGCGCACCGGCCAACCCCGTCTCCGTTGCCCCGCCACCCGCACCGGAAGACTGTATGGCCGCCCCCGCCTCCGCCTCCGCCTCCGCCTCCGCCGCAGATCCGGGCACGGCGTTCAAGATCCTCGTCTCCTGCCCCGACGGCCTCCCTCGCTCCCGCGTGCGTACCTGCCTGCCCCCTTCCTTCTTCCTCCTCCTCGTCGTCTTCTCCCCCCGATTGCATGCTCCGTTTGGTTGCATGGAACGGCGCCTGTCGCTGCCGGCCGTTTCCTTCATGGTTGGTCGGACAACCGCGCGGCGGCAAGACCGATTTTTTGTTGCTTGGCCTGTATTTCTCTGTTTATTATGTCGTTTCCCCCAAATCCTGAATGACGCATTCCAGCTATGACATTCTGATGAACAATAAAATGATGAACTAAGCCTCAAGTGTTTGGATGTGCGCTTCTGTTGCCATGAACTGCGGTGATGTTACATCTTTAGCTCGTTCAGGACTATGCGGAGTGCTAATAAGTGCTGTTATATTACTTTCTCTGACCGGGACCGGAATTAGTAGAGCACACTTTGAATATGATACTTTGACAAATAATATTTATAAAAATATTGTACTTTAAATAAAAAGAGCTACGGCTTGTTTGAATTGAAGCCTGGCTTGGGCGCTCGTTGAGGCACGCGGAAACCAATGGCCTCTTGGGGAGCTTTCTGACCAGGCAAACTTGTCAGATCTTGATCCAAATAGACTCGTATATTTTGAAGTGTTTTTTGAATCTTGTAATGCTACATCTTGTGTTATCAATCCTTATAAAATTTTATATATTGACAGTCAAATGTAAAAAAAAAGGGTTAAGACTTAGGACAAACCTAGATGGACCTATGGAGGAAGTACCAAGAGTGTCAACACAGTAACATTCTGACGGAGCTCATGTTGTTAACTGAAGGTTTCAGTTAAGTTTCATCAGTCATTCGACAGGATTCCTCACCCGGATGCAGCCTTGGAGGAATCTATAAGTGAGGTAATGTTATCTATTTATGTCCCCTTTTTTTCAATTGTACATCTATCTGATGCATGCATGCGTGCACGGCCATTCCTCATATTTGTTGTTCCTGCAGATATGGAACCAAAGGCTTCAGCAGAACCCATCTCTATACAGTGGTACAAAGTTTCGGGTATGCATGTGTAGCTCTTGTATTATTAAACTGTGCCTTTTTCTGCTCCACTGATACTTGAAGATGCTTTCACTTAGTAATAGGCACATTGTGCTATTAAACTAAAAAAGAACTGAAAGTTTTTCCCATGTTAAGTGACTTGGTACATGCTCTATATGAAGATGGTTATACAAAAAAAATGTCTTCATTTAGAATTTACACAGCCATGGAACGGATTCAGTGTAGCTCTCCAAGTCTTTGTTAAAATGTAGGGGTTTGCTATGCATGCTTCCAAGTCCTAAGGGAAATTCGTAGTCAGTTGCACACATCATTTTTTGTCAAAACGCACTTTCATCTTCAGTTCTTCACTTTTATTCGCTGTATGGAACTGAAAGCAATGAATGTTAAGTAATCATGGCTTGCGTCATAGAATCTGTTAGTATTTCCTTTTTTTTCCTTTTATAGCTAAGCATGTTTCATTATAGAAGTTAATGTATGCATTATTTTGAAATGATATCCCTTTATCTGTTTTACTGCATTCATAATGGATTAGAATGCAGATTTTGACCACAGTCACAAATTTCAGTATGGAGGAAATGCCTTGCACGACAAAGATGGACCCAATCAGGAGTTCTGTGTCTCGCTTCATTTGGGTCTCACAGACTACAGGTTGGTTTAACTATTTGTATTAACTCAAAACATATTTATAAAACAGAATTCTGGTAGCCTATATTTCTTCTACTTTTGTCTCTACCCCTGTTACTTTCTTTGTGATATCTCAATGTATGCCTCAATTTAACGACTCTGTCTACTTGCACAAAATAGGACATTTGTGGGAACAAATCTCAATCCATCGTGGGAGAAGTTTTTGGTCCCATCTGAAGGTAATTTGTAATCTTTAGTCACAGTTTTGTTGTGTGTAGCAGGGCCTTTTGAATCTTAACTTTGGAGTCCTGTAGTTTCATGAATCATGACCATTACTACCTAAGTACCTAATGCCTATCTGTTTCTTCCATTGCTCCAACTTTCAGAAATATGAATCCTTGACAACTATATTCATGTCCCTCTGTTTTGCCTTCCATTTCCCATTAAATTTTCTCTGCCCAACACATATAAGTTCACTAGGAAGATGAACTTCTTGTCTGTGAGTGACTATTAATTAGGTAGTTTGTCTTAGTACTCTGTGTTCAGAGTCAGACAACATGTAAGAATGATCGATCTTGACCAAAACAATACCTCTTTCAATCTGATGGGGTTAGATGATTCTGTACATTGCCAACACATGTCAAATCCACTTGGCAATGGTGCGATTGTTGAGACATCTGATGAGAAGATTATTGTATTGCAAAGGAGCTACAATGTGGGGGAGTTTCCAGGATACTATGTTTTCCCTGGAGGACACTCAGAGGTAAATTCTTTAAGATTGCTTGACGATATTGAGTGCAGTTGATGAAAGTAAAGACTCGTGCATATATTTAAGCTTTTTCTTTAAGAACTACTAGCTAGGCGCAGTGTAGTTCCTCTTTGCTGTGAAATGAAGACGATGACAACACTGCTGAATTTTATTTTTGATGAGGTAGCATGCTGAACTGAAGTGGCATTCAAGGAGGAAGCTATACCTCATAATTAGGACTTAGAGAAATATATATTGAAACAGTTATTGAAATTTAACCAGAATTTATGGATCATGCATTACTCTGCCTTATGTATGGCCAGTTTTTATTTTTCTGGTAGTTAGCATTCTGACTTCGAAGCAAATTTTGGAGGGATCAAATCTAGAACTTGGAAAAGTAGCTTCTGTTTTTTTGAGGAAGTTAGGGGGTAGAGAGGGCGCACTAGGAAAATATATTTTGTTTTACACCCGAGAGGATCAATCGGAGTGTTGGACCAGTAACAGTAATATACATGTATCTTAATTTTTTTTTAATTTCATTTTGCTTATACCAGCCACAAGAAATTGGAATCTTGAGTCATCAAACTGATGAAGAAGACCTTGCTCATCTCAATGGTCGAGTTTCACAAGAAATGTTTGACGGAATTATCCGTGAAGTGGTTGAGGAAACTGGAGTTCCTGCTAGTTCTCTAGTAAGTAGAGGCCTACAATACATGAACAGGACCCAATAGATTTCTTCTCTTTAGGACTTTTCTTGGCATTTTCATTAACTATCTACATTTCATTTGCAGACGGATCCTGTCTTCATTGGAGTTTCTCGCCGTGAAATGAATGTTAGGCCAACTGCATTCTTTTTTACAAAATGTAACATTGATTCCACTGGTGTAAATGAGCTTTATTCTAAAGCTCAAGATGGCTATGAATCTACTAAACTATATGCAGTATCAGTGGTGAGTTTAGCTGCGATTGCAGCTCTCTGATCCTTAGCTTGCTTATGACTGCTTCTAATCACTGAAGTTGCTTTTTGAATTACAGGAAGAGCTGCAAGGAATGACCCAGCGAATGCCTGGCTGCCACAATGGTGGTTTTGCTCTATATGAATTGATGAGGAATGCTGCCAAAAGTTCATGAAGATGTCATTGTAAGTGTAATTGAAATATCGGATTTTATTCTGTGGTGTATCTTGAACAGGTTAACTTAGGAAACATACGCAGCGATGCAAAGCTTCAAAATTTATGAAGCCTTGCCTTATTTCAAGTCTCATTTCCCCTTTATCCCTTCTTGGCATGTTGCTTCCTGATGCTGAATTAAAGTTAAACAGTCTTTCCTTGTAGGACTGAATAATTCTGATGGCATTGTCACATCAGAAAATAGGTGTGGAAACACGACGCAGAACACTGCATGTTCAGACCCATCAGATTACTGTTATTTGCAGTAGATGTGCCATTTCCATATTTGTTGGACATTGTCACAGCAGAAGTGCCCAAAGAAATAAAAGCATGAATGAAGCTTAAATCTTCTCGGAAGACTGTACGGAAGAAATTTCACGATGCTAACTTACATGCAGAGATGACTCTATTAGATTGTAATGGTATTCAATAAGAACAGAATTCACGGGCAACCTAGGCCTCAGCCTGTCAGTGAGTTCTTCTGTGGGATCGTGAAACTTCAACAATACCCGATCCTATGCCGATGCTCTTGATTTAGTGATGCGTATGTAGGAACAGAAGGTGAAACTTATATTAGCTTATTACTCTGAAAAAGATCCTATGCAAAGGACCCTATGATATTATGATTCATGTGCGAAAGAAGAGATACTTGTTACCTTGATAATATACTTCATGCTAGAGTATGGATTCTACAATTCGCATCTTGACTTGTGTTGCTCCCTATAATTGTTACCTCGGTGAATTTAGAATGGGTTGTGGATTTTTCTCTGCCTAACTGGTTGGACGATTGGATTCTTGGAACTTGAAAGGAAGATGGTAGCAGAATTGACCAGAGTGTCTGACACAATTTGGCCATCTGAAGAGAATATTGAATGACATTGCTTATGGCTCAGAACACAGAATTGAGTTTTAACAACTCACAAGACGAGTATATATATTTATTATTGAGCTACAAATTAGAAACAGCAGCTCTCCAAGATGGAATGTTCCTTCTTAATGTACAAAAACCAGTTTCAATTCAATGGAAAAAGAGAACGTCACTAATGGTTGCCGTCCCCTTGTTTGTGGCGTTGAAACTCTTCTCTGCTTTCCTTCGGCGTGATCGAAAAAAAAATAAATACAGGGGCTGAGTCCATTAAACTTTAGTATATATACAGAAAAAAGTGCACATGATGTTCACAATCTTTATAATGAGGAAAAAAACACGATACAGTAATTGTTTTGACCGCGTAAATAAAATAATTTAAAGATGAACTAGCTAGAATTAAGCAAGGAGGTAGCTATAGCTAGTAGAGAGATATAATATGATGTATTAGTCCAGTCGATCTTCTCTGGTAACTATTGGGCGTTTTGGATGCCTATCGATCCGCTCTGTCAGTGTCCTGACCTCTTCTTCGTTGATGTCACCGTACAGCTCCACTTTCCTGAGCCTGGTGAGGTTGGTAATTCCACGGATGCGCCGTTTGCGCCAACAGCCTAAGGCCAGTGAGAGCGTCTCTAGATAAGGTGCTCCCCCCTGCTGGAAGGTGATCCTAAAAAGTGTGTCAATGTTGTCTACAACCAGTTGCCTGAGACTCAGAAACTGGTGCCTTTCAAGACATAGCACATTGCCAGTGTACGAAAGGCGGTAGAGCTTGAGAGACACGAGGCTGCGAAGGTTTCCCAACACATGAACCATACCATCTCCGAGGTAGGTCTCTCGGAGTGACAGGGTGGTGAGGCTGTGGAGGGATGAGATCCATGGAGGCAGCACACTTAGCTTTCCCATCAAGTGCAGGCTCTGAAGGTGTCTAGGGGGTGACCTATCAAGATCCCTGTCATTGCTCAAGAAGCTCAGCTGTGGGTACTCATTGCCACTATGTGCATACTGCATGACTGACAGTGAGAGAAGGGAGCTGCTCAGCTTGCTCAAGGAGCTGCCGAAAGACTCCCATGTTGCTCCATGGACCTTCTGCATAACACAGAGCCTGGTTAGGTGCTCCAGCTTCTCCACCTCACGCAGCGCATGGGGGCTTCTTTCGACATCCAGGAAAGGGATCCTCTGGAGCGCTCTCATGCTGCTAAACCCAGCCGGCATCACCACAGCTGTGTCGTAGTCGAAATGCTTCACGCTGTGCGACCTGGTGTAGTACCTGTATCCACCTGCCAGCAGATGGTTCAGATTCTGCAGCCGTGTGATGCTCCTGGGCAAGAATCTCACTGAAGTCTGCCTCACGTCCAGCGTCACCAGTGCCTTGAGCTCCCCTATTTTGTTCGGCAGCTGTGCCGGTATGGTTGTGCCTCTCAGGCTCAGGTACCTCAGCAGGTGGAGTCTGCAGATGTCCCTGAGGTCTTGTTTACTCAACCAGCGGCAGCCCTGGAGGTCTAGCACCCTCAAAAGTGTCATGTCTGTGAAACTGATGGTAGCCAGTGGTCTCTCTGTGGCTGTGCTGCCCAGGATTGTCAAAGAACGGACATTGGGTAGGTTTCTGCTGGACAGGCTGCTGCTATTGTTGCAGCAAGCGGCCTGGATGGAAAGCCGGCGAACCTTGTCGTGCCCTATTGTTGTTGTGTCGTTGCGCTGCTGGTGGTGGGTCGTCTTCCCAACAAACGAAACGAAATTCTCTTGGACACATTTGGTGGTGATGACGTCCAGCATTATGTCATGGACCTTGAAACTCCTGACCTCGCCGTTGCTGCTCAGCTCTTCATCAGGAGTCACGATGCTTCTACTGATAATCTCATCAAAGCAACTGTGAGCAGCCTCTTCCAAGCTCAAGCTGCTATGCGCTGCCGCGCCGACGAAGCCTTCCGCTGCCCATCTCCTGACCAAGGCTCCTCTTCTGATCACGTGATCCTCTGGGAAGACACTCAGGTATAGGAAGCAAGCTTTCAGATGGTATGGCAGATCGTCGTAGCTGAGGGAGAGTACCCTTCTCATCCCCTCTAAAGCTGGGTTTGTTTCCAACTCAGAAGGTATCCTCTTGATTATTCCTTGCCAATCTGCCACAGTTTTATGTTTCCTTTGAGCAAGCATTCCTCCTATACTCACTATGGCTAGAGGCAGGTTCTTGCATTTCTCCAATATAGCGTCGCAGACTTCCTTGAAATGATCATACTCGCGTGGACATTGCTCTGATCCAAACACTGTCTTGAATAGTAACTTCTTGGAGTCTTCTGGGGTTAAGTGCTGCATTTTATGAATATGCTCACTGGATGATGCGCAGGAATTTGCAACCTGCTCATGACGTGTGGTGATGATTATTCTGCTTCCCAACTCATTGTTAGGGAATGCTGTTTTCAATCTTTCCCATGCTTTCGGGCTCCACACATCATCAAGAATAATGAAGTACCTAAATACATATGAAAAAGAAATGCTAGTTAATTTAGGTATATAGCTAGCTACAAATATATCAACTACGAGTCATAATAACCCTTTGATTTTTTGGGGGGACAATAATAATCCAATTCAAAGTATATCAGGAACCACCATAGTGAATATATATATGATGGACAAAAACTTATTAAATTACCCCCTAATCTTGCATATAAATTACCCACCATGCCATTATGAAACATAATTCAGAATAACCCCCTAAATTTATATTTAAATTACCCAATTTTATTATTATGAAAGAAAATTCATAATGACCCCCTAAATCTGCATCTAAATGAGACCCCACCTATATCATTATGAAAGATATTTCCAAGTAACTCCTAATTTTATATCTAAATTACACAACTCTAACATATGCAAGATAATTAAAAGTAACACACACTATATTCTTATAAATTACGTACCTTTGCTATTATGAAAGATATTATGATGTAAAACTATTTAATTTTTTAAGTAAATTATCCCTCTTAGTTTGTTATATAATTAAAATAGAGAAAAATGTTCTCAATTCTACATGTAATGTATTGAATGATTTATCCATAAAGTATGCTACATATATTTCCAAGTTACACTCTAGCACTGTTAAAAGTTAAAAGTAGACATGTTTACTAGATAATTATTATCAAAGATGTAATTGATTATTAATACAAATGATGAACACGTACTGATCACTAGCAGTTTCGATCCCAATTTCGTTCATTCAGCAATATAATCATGTGCATGCATGTAGGATCGGAGGAGTAATGATGGAATAAGATAGAAGTAATATATATAACCTTTTATTTGCTAGGTGATGTCTCGATTTGTCAGTGAGGCGTGACATATCCCAGCGCTCAATGCCTTGGAGGGGATCTTCGTCTTCTACCCTGCTGGGTCTTGGAACAAGCTCTCTCACTATGGATTCCAAAAGCAGCCGCTCATCGTAGGTCTTGGACACTGTTATAAAGGCACGGCTTCCCATGCCACGCATCACCGCCGGGCTGTCGTAAACAGCAGCCTTGGCGAGGGTGGTCTTGCCCAGGCCACCGAAGCCGACGATGCAGATTACCCGAAGCCGGCCTCCGTCAACACTAGCAGCATCGTCGTCGTCTAGCCATCCGATGATTTTGTCTCTGTCACCTTGCATCCCGACCAGCCGTGACTCGTCGCCGCCGTGGAGGGCGGCTAGTACTGCAGGCAGCTGTCGGTTGCGATACACATCGGAGGAGTCGAAGAACAAGCTGCTGCTGCTGGTGGTCTCGGCATTGTCCAGCCTGTACCTCAGTCTCCGCTCGCTTACCTTATGAGCAGTAGATTTCAGGGTCTTGATGTCATTTGCGAGCTTGTTCCGAACTTTTAATTGTTGTTCTCAAGAGGCTGACAAGCCTCGCCAGACGACCTGTTGACTGCAGCTGCTTGCTCATCAGGTGGTGGTAGAAAATCTCGATGCGGTCATCTGCATCATAGCCGACCTCCCTCACCCTGGTTCATCCAAGCCCTCGTCTGCAGGCACAGGCAACAACAAGCCAGAGCAATTAATTAATTATTTTATCAAGTTCCATTAGGAAATTATTAAAGAGTCATTCATGTAAACAATATGCATGCATAGATTGTTTAGTGAAACGTCATACGTTATCTCTACTATAATTGACCATTTCAAATTATTTTAGGTCCACCAACAAAAACGTCCCTCACTGAGTAGTCTAACCATTGTGTACCCAGAAAATTACGCACAACAATTTATCTCCATTAAAATCAAAGGCTACAAAAGAGCTACGTCAAATCCAAGAGCCCACAGACAAAGTTTGATGCGAGGCTTCTCACCCCCCTCGTCTCGCACCTGCGCCTGTTCCCTTCTCACTGATCAACGGCCCAAGTTCGAGACCTGCTGCACGTCTTTTTCTTTTCTCCGAGAAAAAAAAAAAAGAAACATCGTCATCTCCCCACCACGTCTCGCATGACTCCTTCCCATCTGCCGGTGCCGCCTCGCCCCCGGCCCTAGGGCCAACTCCGCCCGCTTTGTCTTTGCCGCTGGTGGCGCCCTGCCGCCTGGCCGCCAGCCCTAGGCCACGTACACTCGTCGCCTGGCCGCACGTGCCTCCTCCATGGCCGGCGTGATCTTAGGACCAGGAGGCTACCCAAGTTCCCGTGCCTCTGTAGAGGTAGCCACCACAACAAGAGGATGGGACGTTGCTGAAGGACGCCCATTGCCTCCTCCATCCCCAAGCGCTTCCTAGCAGTCCAACTCCTCGAAACCCTAGCCCAAATCGTCTAATTTCTTTGGCTGCCTCCAGTCCATACATCCTGGTATGTTCTTTCTTTTTCTTTGTTGATTTTGTTTTATTTTAGATCCAAAAATAGGCGTGATGTTCATGGCAGAGCTCTGTATCCATCTATTTGTTCTCAAACATTTCGGCTTAAGATATATAGCGACCAGAACAATTGATTTCACTTTTTAATTAGACTGCCTAGGACAGTTGGACTTCATTTTAGTTTCTCCATTCTCTCACTCTCTTAACATGTTTCAAACAGGACCATTGGGGTTCACATCAGTTACAGCTTCCAAGTTAATTATGACATAACATGATTTCTGTTGGCCAATGCTTCGCTTAATGGCGTGTTTATTTTCCTCTGTTTGTACTGCCTTAATATGATTGCTGCTCTCAAATGATTTCAACTCACTTGTGGCAATGCAAATCTGACAGGCATCTCTAAATGATGGTTCCCGATACTGTCTTGCAGTTTTCATAAATTAGAGTTAACTGCTTGTGTATACTTTTCTATCTCATACAATCTTTTCATATTATATAGTTGTTAAAGCCTCCACGACACTTATTTTTCTTTAAAAAATTTTAGCACACTGTGGTATGCACGAGAAGATGAAAGCATTGGCTGCCCTCGCATGATCTGAGACTAAAACATATTTTTTAGACTGACTGAGACTGCATACGTCAGGGATCATACACTTATTTTTGTTTTTGTTTTTTTTTTGCACAATGTGGTATTTGTCCTCTTCATTTAAGAAAATATTGCATTTTCATATAAATTAAAGTGTCATTTGAAAATAGAAACTGATCTTTCGTCATGATTTCTATGTGTTCAGTTTGTTAAAGTTGCACTTATTTCTATTGTTTTTTAGAAGAAAACAACAACCATCTACTTTCCAATAGTCTATAAAGATATTTTTCTGCTTCATGTTATTTAGCTCTCTTATGTACCTCCTTAGCATTTAAATACTAATTCTTTAGTCCTAGATATTGCAACATTTTAGATGCTATATACTGCTTTATAAGTAATTCTAGCATGCATGTAATTGGCATATTCACTGAATATACCTTTCTGCGAATTTCAGAAAAATTGAAGTTCAGTTGAGTTGAGCCAATTTTAACAAGTTCACATCTTATTTCTTGCAGATGTACTATGTAAACCTGGAGGTTACTGCTGAGGATTATCTTTATGATGACAATTACAAGTTAGACATCTCTGTGTCCAATTTGAATGTCCTTAATAACCTTGCAGGGATTGTTCAGCTGGAATATCCACAATTCAATACCGCACCGCAGCCTTTCACGCTCAAGCTTGCTCTTGCTCTTCGGCTACGAGCATACAACAGGTATGCCCACCCCTTCTCTTTCCCTTTTAGTTGGTATTCGGATCTGATCTAATTATCTTGCCTACTGCCTAGGTGTAATTATTAGTTGGAAAACCTCAAGCGGCTACAAAGTCCTCACAGATCTCACAGAAGAGCCTAGATATCCGAGTTGGGAAATCCAAAACGGTGGATGTTGATAAACCACGGATGAGCTCGGATGACATTAAGAAGTTCCAAAGGAGAAGATGCTTGGTTTGGTGATGCTGATGCCTATGTTCTGCACGACATCAAGCTACACTTCATAGTTGTCAAAGATCTTGTTGTACTCTATTTATGTGATAAAATACCATCGTAGTTTGGTTGTTTTCATGTTGCCCCTCCGATGAAGTCGTAGCGTTAGCACGGATATTATACTAGTAAATTAAGGATGTGTTTGGGAGGGCTCTTCTATATAGGCTTCTCTCGAGGAGCCAAAGCCGTTTTGATAAATCTATAATTTGTGGCTCCTCCAAAACTATTCTAGCTTCTCTTTTTTCTACCAAAAAGTGCTCAAACCGGCTCCTCCATCTAGACTGTTTAGCACCAGCTCCACCCCGCTTGCTCTGACACTGGTGGGCCCTGAGCATGGGCATGGGCACAGGCACGCCACCGGTGGCATGCGGGCGCATGGAGGGCATGCTCGGCGGTGCTCGGGTCGTAGGGCCACACGGAGGGGCGCATGTGGAGGGCATGCTCGCCGGTGCTCGGGTAGTCGGGTCACATGGAGGGGTGGGGCGCGCAGGGGCGCGGGCAGATCGCGGCTAGGCCACACGGAGGAGCGCACACAGGGGTAGGTCTTCGGAGCGCGAGTGGGTCGTCGGTGCTGGGTTTGCTAGAGCATGGGTGCTCGCCGGAGCGCACGGAGGGGGTCGCTGGACACATGGAGAGGCACACGCGAGTGGCCGGTGCTCAGAGTGCCCGTCTCGCGGGTGGACACGCCTCAAGTCGGAGGAGCCATGAGCAAAGGGCGGGGTGAATGAATGACCGGATAAGAAAGAAGACATGTTGGGGAAAAACAAGGGTATTATTGTCATTTTGCTCTTTTACCAAAGGATCCACCAAAACAGCTTTACCTCTACAATTATTTTTAAGCTAAAGCTAAGAAAAGTTACTTCACTAATGAAACTAAGGGCACCACCGATGGAGGCTAACACACTTAATGGTTGTAGTACAAATAAAATGATCCACATAAACAAGGAAATGTTGAGACTACTGTTCATGTAATGCAAACTATCACTACTTGTAGTTTGTAAAGGAACTTTTTCTTTCATCATGTATCACATTTATTTCCTCTTCCTCTTATTTTTTAACATGGACCATCTTCTCTCTCACCAAACATACATAGCTTTAGCTTCTACAAGCCACTATAACAAGTATAGAGCACCTACTTTTTTATCCGATTTTACATAGCACTTGGGCTACTAGAGTACTAGGAAAAAGGTGACGTTGGGAAGGCCTAAGATGTACCAAACATGTTGTTACTTTGATGACCTCAATAGTATTCTTGGTTAGATTCGTCGTGTGATCCATGCAGCTGCAGTTTGCTAATATGCGACTGCCAAGACATGGTGGTTTTATTTATAGGTATACGTGCAGTGTCACAAAACTTTATTTTTTGAAATACATTTCAGAAAAGGTACACTCTTATTGCTGGTTCACCTAACAAACTATACATTTGTGCTCGACATTGTCTATATATGTTTTTTTCCCTGCAAGGTATTTCCATATAAATCTTGATGTGCCCTCTTAATTCGGTATTTTCTTGTCAATTAAGTCATCATCTTGCTTGCTATTGCTACATATTGCCCTTAGAACAGCATAGCCGATATATACATATACATATACATCGCTCTTAAACCAAAAAAATAACCTTTGAATTGAACTCGACATATACGAGGATATCATGGTTGATTGAGAGATCCATCTATCTTATTGTAAAAAAAAAACATATATAAAAACAATTATAGTCCATCTACTCCCATTTGGCAACAATACAAACAAAAGAAGAAGAAGCATGAAGATGCATGTTGGACTACCTCATTGCTCAAATAAAGCAAATATATTCATAAGTGCACCAATTTTCGTAACGGAAAAAAAAATTAATGACAGTAGAGTATTCAGGGCGAAACCTAACAGATTGACAGACAGAGAGATGGGTGTGGGTGGGTGGCGGTGGTGTGGGAGGAGCTGAAAAGTGACGCACCAGTTGGTTCCGGCTGTCGTCGTCGCCGCTGCTGTCAAGGTCGCGGAGGCAGGCGGCCAAGCTGTCGAGCTCGTCCTTGAGCTCCTGGATCTCGTGCCGCAGGCCGTCGCCTAGGTACATGTGCCTATCGGCGACCATGTTGCCGAGCTTCCGCAGTAGGATCGCTCCAGCGCCTAGGGTGGCGCTAACTACGGCCGCTTCCATCGTCGCCCTCGATCGACGACCTCGATCGATCGCCCGGCGGTCAGATTGGTATCCCGTTCCTTCCCGGCCGGCCGGACAGACGACGTCCGGCACAGCAGAGAGCAGACCACACAGGCTCTTTGGTCTGGATGACTAAGAGCGATAATGAAGCTAATGATAAGTGATGTACTGTACATACTTTCTTAGAGCCATAATGAAGCTGCGACGAACCTGAGCCTTGTTTAGTTCTGAAAAATGAAAAGTTTTCGGTATTGTAGCACTTTCGTTTGTTTGTGATAAATATTATCCAATTATAGACTAACTAGTATCAAAAGATTCGTCTCGTGATTTACAGCTAAACTGTATAATTAATTTTTGTTTTCGTCTATTTTAATGTTTCATGCATGTGTCACAAGATTCGATGTGACGGAGAAGTTTGAAAACTTTTTGGTTTTTAGGGTGAACTAAACAAGGCCCCGCTGACTGCGTGCTGACTGCTGTGGTGCCCGGTGGCTGGTGCTGACTGCTGTGATCCACTTTGCACGGATCTAGGCCTTGTTTTTCTGAAAATTTTTACAAAATGTTACCGGACCACTTTTATTTATATTTAACAATTATTATCTAATTATAGACTACTATGCTTAAAAGATCTCTCTCACAAATTTTATATAAACTATATAATTAGTTATCTTTTTATTTATATCTGATGCTCTATACATGTGCCACAAGATTCAACGTGACGTAGAATTTTGAACATTTTGCAAAATTTTTCGAGAATAAACAAGGCAGTGACTGCGGACGGTGAAGTATACTACCACGGTAATTATTTAATATACAGATGCCAAAAAGAAAACTGGATCCCAACAGGTATTTTTGTTTCTCCTGTGACTTCGCACAGATCTAGAGGCCGGGTGCACATATAAATTATATATTTATATATTGTTTTGGATCTTGAACTAAGGAGCAGTAGAATAGTGACAAACTGCCGTCGTTTTTGTGTCGAGCATACATTGACCAACGTTTATTAAGCAGTTAGCTGCCACAATGCATGCAGCGCTTGTTTAGGGAGTGCAACCGTACGGCAGGCGACGTCGCCGGCGAAGGTCCACATGGAAGACGGAGAGAGGAGGGAGGTAAGCAGGCAGCGACGAACAAATAATTGTCTGGCGGCGATTTCACGCATCCTGAGTAATTGTGAGGAGGATGCTAGATAAAGCCATTTTCAATAGCAATTTGACCCGGAAATAACGTTAATCTTGGTGACACCATATATGTGTTTGTGTGAACTAAACTTGAACGCTATGTTGACTATATGATCAGCAAGTTATAGATACACAACCTTACTAGGTATACCCAGCAATAGAGCCTGATGCACTAGTCGACATAGTGTGGCTGTCGGTCGTCCTGTTTGTTGTAGTGTAGAATAGAAGCAGTACCGATCAGTGGACACGAACGCCGACACCCAGAAGAAGAGAATGTCGATGTGAGTAGTCGTGTCGCCAGAAATGTAGGAGGGTGAGAGCATATGTCCTCAAGGACAGAAAAAGCTTTATTGTGCCGCCAGTGACACTCCCCAAAAATGTAATTGGCGCCCTTCACCCGAGCAGGTGAACTCGAAGACGACAAGCGTTTCGGAGGTCTACCCTCCCAACTCTTGTGCGCGCAAGGAATTAGGACAAGGAGAACCAAAGAGCAGCAGATTTGTGGTATTCTCAAAAGCGAAGTAGAATGACAAACGGAGGAGCTTTGCAGAATATGCTTGCAGCCAGAGAGGCGATGAGCGCTAGGGGTGATCAGAAGATGGGGCAGGCGTGCGGACACACAAAGACAAAGACGGCAGCAACAAGCGTAACTCTTGCAGTGAATCCGCCACCAACCTAAAAAGGAATGGCTCTTGTAATTATGTGGATTGAGTGGCAAAATAACTCCCGTCCCGTCCGTTCATCCTGCCACGCCACCAACATAAAAAAGCAACCACATTTAGGTGGAACTGAGATTGTAGGCTGTTAAGTAGAACAAGTAACAACATGAAACAAAAAGTGTTCACCTTATTAAAGAGAGGATCGCCAAATGGTATTAGGGTGGGAGGCTAGTGTTAAGACTAGGGATAGATGGATTTATTGGTGAACCCATAGAGATTAAGCCTATATGAGGGTTTATGGACAAGCCCATAGGACACTCCTAATGCAGAAACTATCATAATTTCTATGAACATTAATTGTATTGCTACCTAAACATTTTGCTGATGTGGTATGGTAGTTATTGGAGAGAGATAGCAAAAATCATAGAAACCGGGTCTAAGTTAGAAACCATGCCTATACAAGAACCAAGACATGAAGTGATGTGATTGGTTGAGAATGGAGAGAGAATGAATGTGATTGGATAAAAAATTATTCTGTAGAAACTATCCATTAGAACCATGGTTTTCTATATGTAGTGTCTATTAAAATTAATAGATATAGAAACTACATATAGTTTTTAGCATTGAGAGTGTCCTTACATCCTTGCTTAGGGAGGACTTTATTGTTTAAAGGACAGTCGAGTTGACAATGCCAAGGACAAATTCACTAGTACCACTAATACGTTGAGAAAGTTTTGTACAGAAAAGAGTGGAGGAGGTGGTTAGTGGCACGCTGCCAACGCTGATATTTGACATGGCGGCAATGAGCGTCTGGTAAAGGCTAAGCTGAAAGAGGATGGTGGGAATCGCCGAATGGGGATATATATAATCAGGTTGATGAGGTGAAGACCTCGTGAGGATGCAAGTTTAAGAAGTTTTGCCAAGTTTGTACAACTAATTTACTTCCATTGATCACAAATACATCTTCGGCTATATTTATCATAAGTCAAGCTATTTTCATTTTAACTAAAACTTTGTATAAACTAACAACACAATATTAACCTTACTAGATTCACGACATATGAAGTACTTTGTTAGTCTATAATTTTTTGGTAAGATAATATATTTTGGATAGATGTATCGCTTATCAAAGTTTTTTTTTACTAAAACAAATTTAGGCCAGCAAAACAAACTCGAAGGAGCCTTTTCCTCCTGCTTGGCCTGTGTATATATATAGGAGTGACCATTCAACAAACCTATTATACTTTGTGACGTGTTAGACCTCGGTCTAGATCAGCATTAGCGAAGGTAGAATTTTAAAGTTGGGTATTCACATACAAAAAGTTCAACGACTTAGATCTAGTGATTTGGATTTGGGACAGAAAAACTGACGCTGGTCACAAACAAAGTGATACACATGGGCGTTGCGATGGGCATGCGTGTGTGTGATGAGTTAATAAGGAACAAGGGGCCATCGACTGCTTCCAATAGAGTTCCTGCCTGTGTAATCATGAATAGCTAAAGGCAAATGAGACTGTTTTATTCACTACCACATCTTACCATAGGCCTTATTTAGTTTCCAAAAATTTCCAACATTCTCCATCACATTGAATCTTTGTACACATGCATGGAGTATTAAATATAACGAAAATAAAAACTAATTGCACAGTTTGTCTGTAATTTACGAGACGAATCTTTTGAGTCTAGTTACTCTGTAATTGAATAATATTTATCACAAACAAATAAAAGTGCTACAACAGCAAAAATCAAAAAATTTCGTGAACTGAACAAGGCCATAATTTGTTAGACTTGGCAGCTGACCTGACATTGTTTGTTTTTCTTAGATTTCAGCCTCATGTATTCTAGACACTCGAGACTTCCTAAAATTGCCTAAAGCTGTGGCGAGGAATTTGTTCACCTAAAATTTGAGATTTGTCAATGTATCCTAACCATCCAAACTCGCTATATGAGAGATCTCAAGTTTAAAAAAAGCTGTAATGCATATACGAGCTCGTGAGTCTGGGAATCAACTGAAGCTAAAGACCTCGCCTGCTTTGTTTAGTTTTTCCTAAGTTTACTCACTATCCAATCGTATGTTTTGATATATACATAAAGTATAGACTAAAGAAATTTAATTACACAGATTGTGACTATTTTATAAAATGATTCTTTTAAATCTTTTTAGTTCATAATTTCACAATATGGTGTTACAGTAAAGCTACAGTAACATATACTAACTAGTATAATGCTCGTGCTAATGCTATAGTTTTTAATAAAGAATACTTTTAAAAGAACCAATTTGTTTCTACAGAGTTTGTCGTTTACACTATTTTTTATATCTCTAGACATATTTACATCCTCCCTACCTCCTTAACTAAATATTGGATATTGTTTGCACCACTCGCCAAAATGTCAACCACAAATTTCGTCCTTAGTGATCTTGATAGTTGTTCATTGCAGATGATATTATGTCCTCTACAACACCACGAACCGGGCGACATCCCTGCGCACCACCGGGTTGGCCTTGACACCGTCGTCCTTGCCACGGCGTCCACCGGACTCGTCGGCACCAGGCACTTACCCTCGGTGGCCAGTCGCTCTTGCACATCACTCCTGCGCCATGGCCGACAGTATCTTCTCCTCCTTCATCTGCATCTGCATGCATGCACAGGGACTCAATTTGGACATCATGATCCCAAAAAAACATAGGGACAGATGCACATTGAGAGTTTGTAATGCAATGCGTGCGCGCGGCGATTGCCAGCCAATTTTTACGCACCTCGCTTGAGCCGGCGGCGCGCATGAAGGCGAGCACGCCGACCTACGCTGCAAGAGCTTCACGTGGCAAGCGGCCTCCTCCAGCATCTCGAAGGTTTTGAGCTTGTGCACCCCGGGGATGAGCCGCGCCAATTCAGCCGTCTTCTCGCTGATCCGCTTACGGTGTTGCCTAGCTTGCCGCCAATTTTCTACATGGATTGGCATGCGTCGCCGTTGCCGGTCTTGTTGGTGTCCACGTCGTGCACGAACACGACCGGCTCCAGAACCTGCGTCGTCGGGACCGTGACCACGGGCGAGGGCGCGGGTGGCAGTGGCAGTTGCAAGACATACTCGTTCATCAGAGACTCCGCCAGCGCCGGCACCTGTCGGTTGCCACCGCCAATGCGTTGCCTCTTGCTGGAGTGCCGATCGGCCCCGGTGGCGTCGTCGAATGGGGCGAGGAAGGCGGCGGCAGCGTCGCTGGGCGTGGGCAGGCTGAGAAGGTCATCGAGCGTGGAAAGTAGAAAAAGGAGAAAAAAAAAAATCGATGGATGCCGTACTCGAACCCGCGGCGGACGTTGTGATCATAAGGGCCGCACGAGCATTGGCGTGGTGAGAGAGAGAGAGGGAAACCTCACCAAACTTTTAATCTCAACTGTTGCATCCGTAGATCTTGAGGGAAAGAATTGGCTTGGAGAAGTTTTCAATTATAGTAGAGATGATGGACTAATTAGACTTCATAATTTTGCCTCGTGGAATATTGGCAATTTTTGTAACTTATTTTATTATTATTATCTAAACACTTGATGTAATACTCTCACGTAATACCCGATGTGCTAAAACTTTACTTCCTACTTTCTCCGCCCCACAAGTAAATGTATTTATTTGACTCGTCTTATTTAAAATTTTTATGCAAATAATAAAATAAATTTATAAAAATATATCTAACAATAAAGTAAGTCATGAAAAAATAAATAATATTTATTAAAATTTTTTGAATACGACGAATGGTCAAATATGAATCATAGAAGTCAAAAAGTGCAATTATTTATAGGACAGATGTAGTATATTTAAACAAGACAGCTTACACAAATTCTGAGTAAAACCTCCCATCCCCACAAGCTACTGTATCTCGGAGTCGCATGCCTTCTCTGCAGTTGCACGAGGGCGTTGCACCGGGCCCACTTGTCGGCACTCCGCTGCAGCCCCAGATCCCCTTCCGTCTCTACGCTTTCGCACGCCGCCGTCATCTGCCGGGGCCCACTTGCCAGTCACAAATTCTGCCCCGCAGCTCGATCTCGCGGTCGCGTCCTCCGCGTCTCCGGCGAGGCTGCGCGCGGGCGGCATCACGCCTTGCACTCGCCCGCGACGAGCGAGCGAGAGAGGGGGGAGGGGGGAGGGGGCGGAGATGGACGCGGAGCTCTTGGAGCTGCAGCGGCAGCTGGAGGCGGCGCAGAGCGCCAAGTCCAGCGTGCGCCTGTCGGAGCGGAACGTGGTGGAGCTGGTGCAGAAGCTGCAGGAGCGCGGCATCATCGACTTCGACCTCCTCCACACCGTCTCCGGCAAGGAGTACATCACATCCGTACGTCCCCCCTGCCCGTCCTCCATCTCTCTATTCGTCCCTTCCACTTTTGTTTCTGTGGCTGCTGCTTCCCCCAATCCCGTCAAAACCATCGCCCCTTCTTCTCTCATTTGATTCGATTTACTGTGGCTGCGTAGCCTAGGGATTGCAGCAGCTCCTAAGCGTATTCTGTATATAGAAATAAATGGTGTGGAGTGTGAATCATAAACAATGCAGAAACTGTTGTTGTCAGCGATCTAATCACTGTGGACTAGCCTGAACTTGATTAACATATATAGTTCAGTTTTTATCATAGTAGTTGCTGAACTAAGCCAACATTTAGTAAGGGTTTTTAGGATATCGGGGTTAATAACTCAAAAGGATATTGGGATGGCATTATACATTTTGGAAGCAGGGAATTCTATGAAACCGGTGAAACATGTTTTTGATTCGGGACTGGATTCTGGTTTAGAAATATCTTAGAGGAACCTCTGGATGGGTTTTTGGTATTTATAATGAAGACTCGATCTTTCTCTCATGTTTTCACCATCAAAGCAGACATTAGAGATACATAGGCAGTTGCACATTTTTATGCCCCTAGCAAGGATAAGAGTTATTGGATAATTTCATCTAGCATTCCTATGATATGGCATAGCTCTTCCGTTGTTCAGTTCAGTTCCGAACACTTGCTCAGTTGAGAATTCGTTGATTTTTTAGCTGATTCATGGTAAACTATGGTGTGGCAGGACCATTTGAAGCATGAAATTAAGATGGAGATCAAGAAGAGAGGCCGTGCGTCTCTAGTTGACTTATCAGATACTCTGGGGGTGGATCTTTACCATGTTGAGAGGCAGTCACAGAAGGTCGTCTCGGATGATCCCACTCTAATGCTGATAAATGGCGAGATCATGTCACAATCTTACTGGGATACAGTGACAGAAGAGATAAACGAGAAGCTGCAGGAGCGCAGCCAGATTGCCTTGGCAGAGATTGCTGCCCAGCTTCATATTGGATCAGAGCTTGTCATCAGTATCCTCGAGCCACGGCTTGGAACTATTGTATGCTTCTCATGGCTTTTCTTGTAGTGGTAGTTCATTTTCCTTTGCTCTGTAGTTTCAATTCAGTAATCTTGATGCAACCTGCCATTTCAAGCATTATGAATTAGCTGATTCATATGAATCAGCTCTTAGAAGAACCATAAAATTGTTTTAAGAAGTAGTTTATTCTTCCCATATCTGGTGCTTAGGATCAGAATATAGTGTTCAGTTCCACATCTTCTAACTTTAAATGTTCATGTTGCAATACTTTATTTTCAACTTTTTTACATATATGACATTCGCAAAAACTTTTATATATGTCCTGCTGTCTTATTGCCCTCCCAGGTGAAAGGAAGGCTAGAAGGTGGACAGCTATACACTCCAGCATACGTCTCACGAATTACTGCTATGGTCCGTGGTGCTGCAAGGGGTATAACAGTGCCGACAAATTTGCCATCTGTTTGGAACTCCTTGCAGCAACAGCTTCATGAGATGCATGGTGCTAGTGGAGTTTCTGTGGAAGGTTCATTCTTCCAATCCATTTTCAATGGTTTGCTAAAAGATGGTGCTGTACTGGGATCAGTCCGTGCAGGAGGACAGTGGACACCAGCTGTAAGATCTGCATTTGTTTAATTGATATTCTTAATTGTTGAACTGTGCTTAACAGTTTCGACTTTTTATTCTCTGTTAGGTTTTTGCCCATGCCCAAAAGGAGAGTGTTGATGCTTTTTTCTCACAGGTTGAGATATTTGTAACCTACATTTTTGTTCCTACATTTCAGCATATGTTAGAAACAGACTATCAGGGTATTTTGGGCTAATGGCAAATCAGACTTCACAGAGCAAAATATGTATGGAATATGGATCTGGCTTGTATGGTATTTTCATGCACGCGCACGCACACATGCCCACCTGCCCACACATTGCTAGTACTATTCACATCTTTGCATCTACTCCTCATTCCAAATGGTAAGTGGATCCGGCTTTTCTAGGTACATAGTTTTACTATGTATCTAGACATAATGTATATCTAGGTGCGTAGCAAAAGCTATGTTCCTAGAAAAACCAGAACAACTTACAATTTGGAACAGAGGGAGTTGTATTTAACACAATCACCTTTATTTGTATCTCATACTCTGCGTTGTTGTGATGCATTATTTCCTTTTGTATTGACTTGTTCATTTTTTGTGTACAGAACTCTTACATTGGGTATGATGTGCTTCAGAAACTTGCAATTCCTCAACCTAAACAGTTCTTGGAGGTACTTGAGGCTACCAATATGCATTTCCTGTTCCAGTCATCTTTATTTCTTAGAATGTTTATCTAATTATTTCCTATAGGCCCGATATCCAGATGGTATTGCATTGGATGCTGTCTTTGTTCATCCTTCTGTGGTTGATATGCTCGATACTGCTGTCGGTGATGCAATTGAGAACGGACACTGGTATTGTTAAATTTCATCTCTCAATAGTTTATTGTGATTTTCCGCTTCTATTTGCTATGAGCTCCTAACTTGACATGTATTGAAAAAAAATCCCATCTATTTCTCTTTGATTCTCTCCCTATGCATGGCATTGAACTATGACAAACAGGTTGTGATATAGCATCATAGTAGAGGTGCAAATGATGTAAACTGATCAAGTAATAACAAGCTATGTAAACAGAATAGCTAGTAACTCTTTTTCACACTTTTCAGTAATTAACAAAGTTATGTTCATTGTTCACTAAAACAGTTGGGACTTAAAAAGACAGTATCAACAATTTCGAGTACATCATTATCTCTTTTTCAGCATTTTCCTAGTTGACTGTAATTACTCCGTTTTGCTGCCATGACGACTACTTTTATGGTGCCATAAGATATTCTTTCTTCTTTCAGGATTGATTCTCTTTCAGTTCTTCCATCATATATTAGTGGCCCTGATGCAACCAAAATTTTGTCTATCTGTCCATCTCTGCAGAAGGCTATCAAGGTGGGTGCCTTTAATTAGTTCAAGTTGTACATTTTTCATGATGACCAACTCTTCTTTCTTTTGCAGTCTTCTAAAGCAGTGGTATTTGGAGAGTCATGTGTCTTTAGTAACATGTTTATTAAGGTGAGTCCTCACAGCTTCATGACCTAGTGATAACCTTTCTTTCAATTGTCTACTCTTTGTATTTTTACTATTTTATACCATTACAGCTTATGAATTAATTCAATGTCCGTTGTTTTATGAACAATATCAGAGCATTTTTGACCGACTTGAGAAAGATATGGACTCGTTTGGTATTAGACATAGTGTTGGTCAAGGAAGGCCTTTGAATGCGAATCTGGGTAGTGAGCACAAGACAGGATGTGGTCAGTACTCGGACACAAAAGATCTCGGTGATAATGACACTAGCAGTACTGGTGTTTCATCAGACAGAGGGTCAAAGAAGAAAAGGGGGAAAGGGACAGGGTCTACCAAAGGTGGATCACTTGAAAAGGATGATGACAATGAAGAAAGTATTCCTATTAAGGGAAAGAAATCTCATAGGAAAAACAAGGATGCTGGTGCATCAGGCGATGTAAAACATGGTGGTAAAAAAGCGTCAGAGAAAATAAAAGAGGAGAGTACAAACATCTTCCCTGATGAATTGATAGAGCAAAAGGTTTTGGCTGCCGCTCCAGAGTTAGAAGAGTTGGGAGGTCAGGAATTAGATCAATATTTAGACAACAGTGTTTTTGAAGTGATTCTAAAAGTTTTCTAATTGTTTAAATGAATATTAGGCTCTGATGACTCGAATGCCCCCCTTAAATTGTTATCTTCTCATCTGAGGCCAATGCTTGTTGACTCATGGACAAAGAAACGTAACACTATGCTGTCTGGAAATGCTGAAAGGAGGCGTCGCTTGCTTGATAATCTGCAGAAGCAGATAGATGAGGTAACCAGTTTATCCCATTTATATGTTGGTTTCTTTTTGTACTCTCCCTGCTTTTTTTTAGTTTCCGGGGTGGCTGTGTTCAAATTGTTGATCTAGATATGTACTGCCTCATGGTTTTATGCCATTGCTGCTCTAGTCTAATTTCCAAATCGTTTTTCCACATTTGTGCACCCTTTTGTGATGGTAAATCATGTGACCCTTTTGATGATATTGTCATATATTCTTTATCTGTTGTTCCTTGAGTGGAATTCTTTTTCTATTGTGATCAGGCTGTCCTGGATATGCAACTTTATGAGAAAGCTTTGGATGTATTTGAGGATGATCCTTCTACTTCTGTAAGCTGCCACAGGCACCATTCTCACAAGATTTCTTGCTTCTCAAATTAGTTATGAGCATTTACTTATGTTCCTTGTGGTTATCTCTTTTTGTGGTTTGCAGGGTATCCTACACAAGCATCTGCTAAGAAGTATGGGCACTCCAATAGTTGACAAAGTTTTGATTACATTGGTAATCTTTATTACCCCTGCTCATGCACACATGTTTTTCAGCAAGTTTGAAATTTAGGATTAGTTTCTTTTGCGTAGTATGGTTTTCCTTCCACAGTTTATACTACTATAGCTGTTTTACTCTGGCTATGGTGGTTGTTAAGGTGTTCTATTGTTTTATGAGCTTGAGAAGAGTTATTTCACTGAACTGTCAATAGGATAAGGATAGCAAATTGAAGAATGGAATGGAGGTTGAGGATAGCGAAGATCATGTCCAATTGAGTACTGCTGACCGAAGCTCTCTGGTATAATTAACCTTTTTTGTTTTATTCTGCCATGTATCATGTGATAATTCCTTGCATCAGTCCTGAATGAGAACTTCATTTGGTCTAACTTTATGGACTTACCCTCCATGTAAATGCAAAATAATTCTTCAGGCCAAGGATCTTCCTGGTGCATTGTCATTGAAGGCTCAAGCTTTAATCGAAGCACTGGAGGGAAAGGTATAACTTTGAACATGAAGTAAAATTTGGCATATTTATTAAGTCCTGAATTTTGTATTTCTTTTACATCTGTAATATTTACTGCAATTTTGGTGATGCACTAGAAATTACAAGGTAGCACCTATAAGTTGTGGTATCTGGTATGGAAATGTGAAAAATATTCTTGAAGCAATGAAATTGTCTCTTCAGAAGTTCTTCACTTACGATTCTGCATTATTAGGACGTTCTTCAGTGGTAGGAGGCCAAAGAAGGTCGTGGCCCTCCCTTAAGCTACATTTTTCTTAAGAATATACTAGCATTATGTTTTACCTTCTACACGCTAGCTAGATGCTAAATTAGCCTTCTTGATTTCGAACACAATCATGTTTGTGCCAATTCACCCTCCCACGAACTACTAGCTCCACCACTGAGTATGGTTCAGTGCCATACTGTCAAGATGCCATATTCTGATTTTTGTTATATACACTAGCGAATCTGTAGTTGCTTGTGCTGTGCCTATATCCTTTAAAATGTCCTGCCAAGATACCAGCTATTCTATTTTCTAATGCCAGGTAGAATGAATACGAAAACGATATCCGGAAAAGGTATGCATACACAAAGATAAGCATTGAATTTGTTCTTAGTATATCATGTAAGAAAAAGTTGTCTAATTCGAAACGTGGCTTTAGACAGTGGTTTAGATTTTATGAGAAGTTCAGCATACCTAAAGAGTCATATGATTACTTCATCAGTTACACACATTTTCTAGCATGTGATTGTAGTTATTGTTGTCTAACAGTAATGACAAATTGCTGTCTGAATATATAATGAAGCTGTTTAGCATCCAATAATGACCCAGAATTTGTTCCTTTCTAACCTTTATGAATAATATGTGGCAGAGATTTGATTCATTTATGGATGCCTTAAGAGATGTACTGGAGGAAAGGTAATATGTAATGTTTGTAACTGTAACATGCATTTTTCATAGTCATCGATGTGCTTACTCATTTTTTTTTGGAAGCAGTGGCTTGACATTTAAGAAGCTTGATAAAAGATTAGAGAGAACAATGCTGCATTCCTATCGCAAGGTATGTTTTTTGCTTTCTGGACTGCACAACAGGGTTCAGAGAACTGGCTTGAACCAGTTGGTTCCTTGTAAACCAGTCCCTGAACAGGTTTCCAAATTTTAGCCAGATCATGCCCTAAACCACATCCATCCTATTTGATCTGCTAATTCATTAGGTATGTGTATGCCCCAGAATCAAATTATGAATTGAAAATTTAGCAAACTCTAGGAAAGCTGGAACCTTTCTTGTAGGGTTTTCGAAACTGATGTGCTGTAGTTTTTTTCTTTGTTCACCTGTTTGTTTGAATTTTCTGTATCTGGCTTAATAATGATTTGCTAATATTTATGTATTAGTTATATGGTGGTATTAGTGTCTCCATCACTCCATGAGCATAGTGCAAGCACAAGTACCATAAGTCCATAACACAAAATATCTGATCATATTACAGAGATCGATAGATTGATATGGTGATGTTTAGAGTTTAAACTGCTGAGATATTGGGTGTGGAAAAAGACTATTCCAATATAGTATACAGTGTACTGAACAAAGAATATGATATTTGCCTGGCATGTTAATTGCTTTTATGCGTAAAGTTATCTATTGATAATATTTGACACTTTAATATATGCAATGAAGGACTTGACAGCCCAAGTTTCATCAGAGAACGATCCTGTTTCCTTTCTTCCAAAAGTCGTTGCTTTACTTTTTCTGCAGGTTAGTTTGATTATATATTTTCTCCTTTTTATTTCTCAATCAAATCGTCGTTCTATATTCTCATATTGATCTCATTTGCAACCTTTTTAAATATTTTGTAGGCATATAATAAGGCTCTTCAGGCACCAGGAAGGGCTGTTGGTGCTGTTATCACACTGCTGAAGGTACAAGTACTCTCACTTCAATTTCTTGTTACTTGTTAGACATTCTTCTGTAGTTCTGGCAGAACATCATCTTCTGTAGCAATAGTCATTAAAGATGGCAGATTGATGATCTATTTGCTTGACTCACTGAGCTGCATATTTTTCATTTGACTTCCAAAAGATTTTTTTTTGTCCCACATCTCATAATGATAAACTCCCTCCCCTCCCCCCCCCTCTGGGAAGAGCAGCTTGTACAATGTGTTGTGTGTTATGTACTCAGCTTAACTTTGTTTATTCATCAACAAATAAGGAAAAAAATCCCGTTTTGAAATTGGCTAGCCAGCTATTGGTCACTTCCTTGCTGCCTATAGCTGTTTGGGTGCTTCTCTGGGTAGTGCTCGTCTGTTTTTCATAGTGTGTGGCGCTAAGAGTCTTGTAATTGGTTACTTGGGGAAGCAGGCTCTGCCTCTCCTCCGTTGTTTTTTCTCTCTTAATGAAATGACATGCAGCTCTCCTGCATCATTTGAGAAAAAAATGGTCACTTCCTTTGTTTGCATGAGTGCACAGAGAGGAAGAGTCACTTCTCACAGTAGAAAGGGCCTTTCATAAGACCATCATGTATTTCTTTGCACAGTGCATAAATGAGGATTAAATACTAGGACTCATGAACATGCATTCCCTCTCTGTTTGCTAGAAACTGCCTGGTTTTTTTAAAAAAAGTCTTAATAGCTTATCAATTATATTTTAAAAGTTTGGAAATCATCTCCATGTGCATATAAATCCATTGAAATAGGTTGGAGAATCTACCCCTTCCCAGTTCATATTTGCGCATCAGTTGGTTAAGTTTTTTTTAATAGAAATCTGGATGTTTGAACTTACATGATGCTGTATTTCTCATATTCAGATTAAATTTTCATGAAAGCTAAATCTGTCTGATTGTACTACTCTTCCGCCATTTTGCAGGATAAGCTGCCAGCTTCAACTTACAAGGTATTGGCTGATTATCACAGCACTACAGTGAAACTTCTAGCACTACAAGCTGCTGCTACTGATGATGTAAGTCCACTTTACACGACTGCAAATTATATATTCATGCTTTTGCATTGGAGTAGTATTGATATTTTTTGCAATAGGTATTTGATGCTGGCTTGAAATATGTAGTGCATAATGCTGAAACTTTAGAGATCCTTAGATCAAATCTTTTTGAAAACCATGCTTTAGCTGGTAATATATTCATTGGCTTAGATTCTGCAATTATGAGGCCACATACGCTTAAGCATCACAACTTGCACATAAACAAATGCATCCTCTAGCAATTTAGCACAGCCATATATTTTTACAGACTTACAACTATTTGTGATTCTGCATGTTTAGGCCTTGTTTAGTTTGTAAAATTTTTGGGTTTTGGCTACTGTAGCACTTTCGTTTTTATTTGACAAACATTGTCCAATCATGGAGTAACTAGGCTTAAAAGATTCATCTCACAAATTACAGGTAAACTGTGTAATTAGTTTTTATTTTCGTCTATATTTAATGCTTCATGTATGCAACCAAAGATTCGATGTGATGAGGAATCTTGAAAATTTTTGCGAACCATATATTTGCATCATATGCATGAGCATGGTGTTTGAACAATTATCAATCTTCTAGGACGGGAACAAAGTTGAACCATGAAACTTGTACTGTCTTTGTCCTGTAGGAAGAAGATTGCACATCAGACCGAACGCGGGAAAGGAAGGAAGATCTGGAAGAAAGGCTGATGCCAGAACTGAAATCCCTGGTCCTCGGCACAAACAAAGAGTGATCAGCAACATCATGTGCATACTGAGCCATCTCGGCGTACATACACATAGCTACCATTAGCTGAAAACCCTAATTTTCCTCTCTATTTTGGCGCTCGTCTCTTGCAATTTGCACCATTTTAAAGCAAAAGATAGCAGGGAAAATAGGTTTTATACTGATTATAAGAATCCTACTAGTTTATAGTACCGTTCGCAATCCTACACACTGCAGGGTTTCTAGTGACAACAGAATTATCCTATGGTGTATAATGTATAACATAGTGTATGTTGATACCAAATTTAGTCGGCAGATGAGATCACTAATTTTCCCACTTGAGTTCAGACACGTTGGAGGCCATGCGAGAAAAGCTTGATAAGAGAACCACTCTACAGAAGTCCGTCGTTGTTTCTGGCTCAGTCTGATTCCGATATCCGTAGGCTGAGCAATTTTTTTTATTTCGAGGAAATTTATGAGTAAATTTTGCTGCACCCAAACACACAATGCCATATCTGCACGCTCCCATGAAGTCCGTATAATTGGAAAACAAACAGCTCGCATTCACATCACATTGGTATCACTTTGCCATAAAACGACTCATGCATATTAATTTGTGTTGA
>Ga0182004_10000107_pt1 | contig 35715 bp, 36 predicted proteins | sample Sormic07211540_1_FD_120479 | JGI IMG/M metagenome (GOLD analysis project Ga0182004, IMG submission 120479) | Endophyte microbial communities from Sorghum bicolor roots, Mead, Nebraska, USA - 072115-40_1 MetaG | ecosystem: Host-associated > Plants > Roots > Unclassified | place: USA: Nebraska...
AGTCCAAAACAATTAATTACATATTATTTATGGTATTTTGCTGATGTGGCAGCATATTTATTGAAGAAAGAGGTAGAAAAAATAAGACTTCAAGTCTTATTTAGACTCTAAGTCCACATTGTTTAAGATAATAAATAACTTTAGACTATATGATAGAGTCTGCATTGTGAGTGCCCTCATCGGAAACATTTCAAGAAATTGCTTTGAGAATGGTCCGGTTTAAAGTGGTCATCTTTACCAAATGCACCTTGTATCTTTTTGACAACCTCATGCCGAGGCAAAACAACCATCATGGCAAACTCCATTTGTAGTGGATTAGCAATTAGGATACCATGAGACTGTGAACAGGCTCAGATGGGTTCGGCTTGCTTTGTTTTCCTCTGGCAGAAGAGGTCACGAGGTGACAAAGCACCGTTGGGTTTGCCAGCTCGTGCTCCCATCTGAGACCCAGGTATTTCAGTTTTCACTAAGCAACACAAAAGGTCTACACTAGTAGGAGCACGTGAGTGAGGAGGCTTTTGGTACCTCCTCCAAAGAAAACTGTAAGGTAGCTGTAGCTGTTGTGCCTGGCCAATTAATTGCTGGGCTTCAAAGTTCAAACAAACAATAAACAACACCTTGCTTGCTGGCTGTCAACATAAGTGCATCCAAAGTTCCACAAGGCTGGATACATCACAAAACCTTTACAAACATGTGATGTCCTGCTTTTCGCACGACGCCACTACCGGTAGCAGCTCGTTAGATATTGTTGGATATTTCTCAAAGATAAAACACACGAAGTTAGCATATTGTGTTGTTAAAAACAGGAGAGTCGTTGCAGCTTTTATCAGTCTGAAGGCCCATGGTACTCTCTCTCTCTCTCTCTCTCTCTCTCTCTCTCTCTCTGACTCTAAACAAGGGCAATCACATACGGTGCCTCTGGCAAGTGGCAAACAATGGAACAGGGCATGAGAATCAGCAATAGCAATTCCTGCAGAAGGAAATTCACTTGGAAGTTGGCTTGTGAAAGCATTTAAGACACTGTTTGGAACACCAGAACTTTTCTCTGTTCCTACATTTTACCTGTGAAATTCATACGTTCCAAACAGGCCCAGTGGTAACTGGAAAATGAATTCATGGGTTTGAGACTTGCAAGTGAAAAATTGTACATAACCATGATGAACAGTGCGGGGGCATCCACCTTTTCCACATAAAAAGTCGTTGGGAGTTTGCCCCCAGCCCATCCAGTCAAAATTCTTATTCCCACCAAACAAACAAACAAAAAATTATACACCTACCCACTTCTAAACTCCCATTCCTACATCTAACCAAACGCACCGACATATAGAGCATTTAGCGCTAGCAGGAAACTATATCAATTAGTTGAGGTGTACAAGGATTATGAGTACATGTCTTTTGTGAGATCCCGTAGTATATAGCTAATAATTTGACAAAAAAGTCCGAACACAGGAGCCACGGAACCTTTTCTTCAACCTGTTCCCAAGAAAACAAGCTCAGCGTGAGTAACCTTGAGACAAGCCAAATGCAACAATACTAAGACCCTGCACAATTTGCAGCTTTGGAAACTGAACTTTGTGATGATTTTGCAATCAAGAACCACAGATCAAGTAAAAAGCAATAGTTCTCTGCCAAGCCTTTTAGCATTGAGAGGCATATGGATCTATGACTGGTAGCTATCCACTTTTCCTTTTGCAAAAGGTTTTATGTCATCTCGTCATAATCATTTCACACGTTATGATGCAGGCAGCCTAGTGAGATTTCAAACAAGGAAAAGGGTATGCTATTTACTATGACAAGTTGGAACAACAGAAAAAAGAGTTCCCTTTTCTGTTGTGAAGACATTCAGCAGTATTTTCTCTCACAATAAATCAGCGAACAGTACTTTCACTCATAAACCTTATCTCATTTTCTTTTAAGCTTCAGATCAGAAGTCCTAACAGAAGCAGATGTGATTCAATATTGCATAAAAGTTGAACAAGGCTATGTTGGTGATAACACAGATGCGATGGAAGACCCCTGCAAGTAATCTGGCCCTTTGGTGCTTATTGTTTGAAATATTGAATGTACACTGACGACTTTATGCAATTCTTGACCTATAAGAACATTTGCATTCCAAAGCTAAAGCAGTCAATGAATGCTACAAATATACTCAGATGTGTGCATCACTTTCAACTTCCCAGAGATGTAATACTTAATACATGATTCTCGTCACATATAGATGAAGAAAATGTGTACCATTAACTTCAGTCGTGAAAGTAGACCAGTCCCATGATTACAAATAGCGAATCAACTCAACCGCATATTTTCCTTTCCTCGTAGTTACAATTTCTCCAATCTAGAGAAGAAATGAACAAGAAGCATAAATAAATGAAGCAGATGACTTTATGATTTAAGTAAACAATGGACTTTAGAAATTTGCAAAACAATAAAAATATTCAGTGGCATGCATACTAGGCCTATTTGTCTATCATCTGATTCGAAGATCTCACTGTCAACAAAGCAATATATTTACTTCATTGATATAGAACACAAAAAGATGCTCAATTAATTCTCTAGATTTCACATCAGTTCGAGCTATGGGAGAGAGCAACAGATCAATAATGATACCACAAACTTCACTAAATAGCAAAAAAAAAATGGCTTCATTGGAAATATTGAGCTTCAGCTGCGTGTTCCTGGACAAGTAAGGTGCGGTGTGAGTTTGTGTCTTGTAAATATTTTTTTCTCCAGCTTGATGCAATGATATGCAGTTCTACTGTGTATTCGAGAAAAAAAAATATTGAGCTCAGGTTTAGCAGCATGTGAAAGCCATCTAAGGACGAACCTGTTGGAAGCAGTCTGCAAACACATCAAACCGTTAAATGCCAAATGTCACAATACAGTTTTTCATTAATACATATTTGATAGTCACCAGCCATCTAATGCAATATGAGAAACTTGCCGGTGAAAACTTTAAATGATGCAAGTCTGAAACTACACGTCTGAAAACATGACAGGTGAGGCTGTTTACTTGTTAGCAGCATGTGGATTTTGATATGGTGGCCAATACGGTCTCAGGTATTTGCTACTCTTTCTCTGATTAGCTCTGTGGCGCATTCAACACCTTAACAAATGCCACAGGCCTATAGGATGCATTGGACCATAAATAGGTATATTAAGACAAAGGACCCTCGATTTGAGGTGGAACAATAGCACGATTTCTAGGTGGTTAAAAACCAATGAGTGATGAAGCAGGCTCTTGATGTCACAGTAATCATGAGCGAGATGGTTCGATATGGTGTCAGTGTTAGTGCCAAATTTACAGTAAGGGACATTATCGCTAAGCTATCCCAATCCAGAAATTTACCACCACGCTTGAGCACAAACATGCTTGCACGCTTGGACACTGATGCACCTGTTGCCCAATTGAACATGGAGGTAAAGGCATGTACTAAGACATGCCTTGCCTGGCCTATGCAGGGAACACCAATAAGGTGCAAAAAACATTTGCAAAGAGCAATGACAAACATGCTATCTACAATCCTAAAGCTAAAAACACAATGTCAGGCAACCATATGGCCAGAAATGGGCAAAACTCTGCGAATATGGTTTTTACTTTTTTTAGTGAGCTGAGTCTTAGGGCATGAATTTACCTCTGTTGTACCTACGGCATGTCACTCACGACTCACTCCCAAGTTGATAGGTTCACACAGTAGGTAACATAATTTATTTGCTGAGTTTAATCTATTATCTTTTAGAAAGGCTGTCAATGGTTCCTCCATCTTAAGGGGATTCAGTGCTGCTGGTTCTTTAGCAGAAAGTACAGCAGGGGAGACCCCACTGTAAGTTTTATTACAAAAGGAAATAAGAACAACACTGTACAACGGGGCCTCAAAGGAGCAGCAAAGAACAACAGAGAAGCCAGCCCAAGGTGGGCTGCAGGACTAATCTAGGGCAGCTATACAAGAAACAAAGACAGGGCACTTTTCCTCACTGAATCTACGAGTCTGCAGTCTAGCTTCTTCACAGAAGGAGCTTTTCTGTGCTGCTTGGTCTAGGGCTACCACGGTCTGCATCTTGCACTGCCGGACTACTCCTAGGTCTCAACCGTGTATTATTTCACTCCTTTCCTCTTAATGAAAAACTTGTGCCCTGACGCATGTTAGCGAAAAAAATGTTGGGCCAAGCCCAATTAAATCCAACAAGGTAGTTCATTATAACTGGCACAGGAAGGTCCAAATGATCGCACAAGTTGTACATTCTGTTGCAACGCATGGGGCATGTTTGCTAGCATATTAAAAAGTAAGAAGCAGATTTCAACACATATATGAAACAACATAGAGGAAAGGCCTCTCAAGCAATAGCAAGAAAGTAGCAGTATCAGATTGAACTGAGAATAACAATTAAGTTCTAAACGCGTACAAGTTTTAAACATCTTAAGAGAAATCATCGCATCTTTTTTTTTTGTCCAATTACCTTTAACCTTCCCATCCCACTGACAGAAACAACATCTCCAGATTTGAGGGTAACTCCATTTTTCGTTGTTGGTGTCCAATTCACACGAACATCACCAGAACTGAACAAGCAAAAGAGTGTGAATCCAGCAAAAATAATTAACATTCATAGGCAGTGACGACATGGACATAGTTCACATTAGAATAGAACAAAGTTCAAACAAAACAATTGTGCTAAGTTGACAATTGACACCTCAAAGTTCATACCTTATCAAGCTAGCTAGCTTTGTGCGTGAGATTTTAAATCCTGCACTGGCAAGGGCATCAACCCTGAGCGATGATTCTACAGTTTTAAACGAATTGGTTCTGCAGTTTAGAGGAAAAATTAAGTCATTTGTGCCACTTTTTACAACATAAAATTTGAAAAAAGAGTTCAAAGTTTATATAAAGTTATGAGAACATGAGTTCACCTTGGCGGTTCATATTCTAGAGCAAGCAAAGGAATCTGAGTGCATGAAACACCAACTTTCCCCACCTGTAGAAAAACTCCCATCGGAAAAGGACGGTAAATTAGATTGGTTTGCAACGAGCAGACCAAAGCAACCAAACACAGATTTAGCCCAAACTCTCAACATAACAGGAATAAAACATCTCAGATCTTCTCCATCATACAGATTGATCAGAAAAACAGGGATCAACTAAGCAAAAGACAAGTACAGAACAGTAGCACAATTTGTAAGACAATCCACCTTTTCAAGGGTAGAAATCAGATAGTCAACAAGTCCTGGATCAACAAGAACCTGGGCACCTCGTTCCCCCTAACAAAAATAGAAATAGACATCACGAGAAGGGAAAAAGGTAGGAAATGACCAAATCATTCAGAAATCAGAAGACATGTGATTGGCTGTGCACCTGCAAAAGAATATCTCCAACTTTCTCCCTTGTTATTCCTGTCCCGAGAATAGCACCAAGAAAGTCACCATGAGAACAGGGTTCCAACCGGAAATTCCCTGATATGCTGGGTTGGCCTAAATGTCAGCTTATATAGAAGATAGCAGTGATTTATAAGGTAAAACTGAGAAAACCTCAAAGCAGCAACTACATCTGGGTTACTCGTCATGAAGTCCGGGTGTCCAACAGAGATTCGGCACCTCTCGGCCTAGATAAATTTAAGAATGAGAAACTAGATAGGCTAATGGAGGCAATTAACAAACTACCATTTGGGTCATCAAATTTGACCTGAGGGTAACCACCCTGAGCTACTGCTTTGATATCTGCTAACTTTTCAACTGCCAGCATAGCCTCTTTCACTATAGGCGGAGTAAGAAAATTGGTGTGGAAAACATCTCTTCGTTGGGAAGCCCTTTGTGCCTGCATAAGGATGTTGATATGAATCCATAAATAGCAAGAATAACCATATATTTCTGAGGAATGCTAAAATAAACAAGAAAATGTAGTTAAAGCCATGTATTCTGTGTTTCCTTCAAATACAAATTTCCATGATTATATGAATATAATAATAAAATTTTGTGTGACATGAAGCTATGCAAGCATGCAACCATGTCAACAAAGGCAATACGATCACGTAGTGGCTATTCACTTTTGTCCATTTTCTTTTGGAAGGACAACCAGATCTTATTTTGTGATATGTTCTCCATCATCTTTCAGAGGGCAACGTATCATATGCAACTCACCTTCGTGTGCAACCTATGCAACCACCAATTAAGGCCACAGGATCTAGATCCAACGTCTGAGATTTTTTTCACTTAAATCCCTCCACCTGTGGATTGAAATCTAACCCGTGTGTATGCAGATGGAAGGGTTTAAGTGAAAAAAACCTTAGACGTTAGATCTAGATCCTGTGGCCTTAATTGTTGGTTGCATAGGTTGCACATGAAGCTGAGTTGCACAGGATATGTTCCCCTTTCAGAGAGCAGTAAATATGTTTTTCATCTGCAATACTCTTTTCCATCATGTGCTTATTACTGAATTTATATATGCATGCCGACTCCAGAACTGCTCTCACCTATTAGCTATCACAAGGGCAACCAGATATTAGTTTAGGGAGTTCTGTTTTCGCTATCATTTACAGACTTCAGCAATATTTTTGCCAGATATGATACCCTTAGTAGTGGAATCAGGATCCAGTTGCTTTTCCATCTGCTTTATCTGTTGGATTTCAATGTGCATTTGCCAACTCCAGAGCTATTGTCACTCATTATCAATCACAAAGACAACATATGATCTTCCTATCTTCAGAGTGAGAACAGAATTTGAAAGTTTAGTTTTGCATGCACAAGATGGACACTCTTATTGACAAACATTTTCATAGAACAGTAAAGAAAAGGAGACTTTGAGGATTTCTCATTGCCCCTTTTCCATACAATCCAATATTCTCTAGGAGTTAAAGCTGGAACAACACTGGAAACAGTTTTGCAATGGAAGCGCCTGATTCCATTGTAACAATGCTCACACGCAAACTCTTACAAGCCAGTTATGTCCAACAGACACTAGTCAGTAGTCACTAGGGCCTTGTTTAGTTCGGTTTTCGGGACTGTAGCACTTTCGTTTTTATTTGACAAACATTGTCCGATCATGGAGTAACTAGGCTTAAAAGATTCATCTCGCGATTTACAGCTAAACTGTGTAATTAGTTTTTATTTTCGTCTATATTTAATGTTTCATGCATGTGTCGCAAGATTCGATGTGATAGTTGAAAAGTTTTTGGTTTTTGGGGTGAACTAAACAAGGCCTAGGTTACTAATGCTAGCAGTCAGACAGTTCGATGACCACCAACTGACCCTGATTTCTCAATAGTCAAAGGGGAAAAACAAATTACCATATCCAGAATATTCCTGACTTCCTCTGCTGAATTCCTGTCCACGCTTCCTTTCACCGCCGAATCCCTAGCTGCTGCGACGGCAATGGCGGTGCTATACCGTCCTGGCTCGGGTGGGCCAAGCGTCAGCGGAGAGGCAAAATCGAAAGATAAGATGGGCCTTCGGGCTTACCTCGCGAGATGAAGCAGCACGGCACGGGGATGGCTCCGCGCGGGCGAGAGACGCGGAGGAGAAGCCGGAGAGGACTCGCCAACGCGAGCGAGGCGGCAGCCATCCCTCGTTCCAGGCTCCGGCCAACCTGAATTCGCCTCCCCTTGTGGCCGGTGCTGCTGCCTGCTGCTCTGTGTGGCGGTGTGGCCCAGCGGCCGTGTGCTGGTCTGTGTGGCCGAGTGGGGGTAGGCTAGGCGGGTAGCAGCTGCCGCCTGCCGGCTAGTCACGGCCTTGGGCGGTTGGGCCTGAATGCGTGTGTTTCTGACCTCCCTATCCCGCTCGTCTTCAGTCGTCACTCAAATTCGCCCTCCGCCGCGATCGCGATGACGACGCTCCTCCGCCGCCTGCTCCGCGCGGCTCCGCCCCCCGTCCCCGCTTCCCTCTCCAGCCACCTCCCCTTGTCCACCAGATCTCGCCGCACCCCTCACCGCTTCCGCCGCAGGCACCGCGGCGCCAACCCGGCGCCGCCCTCCCCCGACGCCGTCTCAGCAGCTATCGCATCCCTCCCGTCCCGCTTCACCCCGCCCGTGCTCGCCTCCTTCCTAGCCTCCACCTCCGACACCCGCCTCCTCCTCCCGCTGCTCACCCACTCTCTCCACCTCCCCGCGTTCCGTCCCGACCCTGCCCCCTTCCTCGTCGCCATCAAACGCCTCGCCACCGCCGACCTCTACGCGGACTTCGACCGCACCTGCGCGCTATCCTTCTCTCTCCTTCCCTCGCTCTCTTCCCCTGGCCCCCTCCTCCGCAACGCGCTTTACTTCTACTGCCAGTTCGGCAGGCTCGGCAAGGCCTTCCACGTCTACACCCTCATGCGCGCCTCCGCCGACCCCGCAGCGCGCCCTTCCGCCGACACCTACCACGCGCTCTTCACCGCGCTGCTGTCGCGCGGAGGCGGCGACACCTTGGTCCATTACATGTACATGGACAACGTGACGGCGCTGTTCAGGCAGATGCTCGAGGAGGGGATCCCGCCGGACACGCGCACGCTCAATGTGCTCATCAGGGGCTACGCGCAGTCACTGCATCTCAACGACGCGCTGCGCCTGTTCCACCAGATGCGGCCCCTGTACGGGTGCGAGCCGGATGCGTTCACGTACAGCTACCTCGTGCATGGGCTGAGCGCGCAGGGCCGCACCAGGAACGCGCGGGAGCTGTTCGATGAAATGCGCGGGAACGGTCTCCTGCCGACAGAGCCAGCGTGCAATGCGTTCGTCGGTGCGTTGGCTATGGCTGGGGAGGCCAGGGACGCAGAGCGGGTGATGTGGGAGATGGCCAGAGCAGGGAGGGTGGTGGATGACATCACAAGGAGGGCATTGGTGGAGGAGTTGTCCAGGGTCGGGAAGCGGGAGGAAGCTGACAGATTAGCGAGGGAGATGGAGCAGAAGGGCATTGTGAGTGCTCGTGAGCTACGAGCACTGCTGAGTTCAATCCGCAATGACGATGACGACAATTTGGATGTGGATGATAGTGGAAGGAACACCTGGTGACACCTTTTTTTTTCTCAAGAGACCATAACTCTTTATAGTGGGATGAACACCTGACCTGACTGACAATATTTTTGGGCGTTGGATTGGAAATCGATGCTTACTATTTACCCAATCTCTTGCCAGCAAGGTGGCGACAACCTCATTTCTTCCAGTCGGGCTGGTACAGGCAGTCCTCGGCCTCGTGGTTCTAGTGCCTAGGCTCTACCTCATCGACATTGTACTTTTGACAGATTGTGGCGACCAGGGTGGGCTACAATAGGTGTACCAATGTGCAGCTCTGTGCAAATCAAAACCAAGATCCATGGCTAACTTGAGGCCACCTGAGCGAACTTGTCCATTTAACACTAGCTGTGCAAATGACATACCAAAGACCTACCGGCTGTTTTCAAATCCCTGTACTCTTCTCGCTTGGTACTTCAAAGTTTTCAAACTTATGTGCATTCTAGGCCTATGGTGCACTGGGAGACTGGTGAGGAAGATGTGACTGCAGGAAGGTAAAATTGTTCATTTACTTATATGTAATTAGGTTCCACATTTGCCAATGATACAACATAGATATGTACATTACTTTCTCTCAAGACATGTGTTAATGTTATGTTAAGTTACTTTCTTATTCAGTGCCTAAAAAAATATGGCTTATCTTCCATTAGTAATATAGTGAGCTTATGGAATTTCTTATTTGAGGACCTTTTTCCTTACCGGTGGGGTTTCTTATGAAGTGGACGTTACTAGTGGGGTTTCAATTGAGATGTCCTTAAATGAAGATCATCGTTTGGCAATCCAACTGAATTTTACATAGTTAATTATTCATTGGTTTCTAATTTAGACCACCAATCAATTGTGCTGCATGTTTATCAATTTCTGAGATCGAGGGATTGCAGAGAATTGCCTTTGAGAAATGCATCTACATGTTGTTGAATTGAAAGGCAAGATATTCTGATGCCAGCAATTCTATTGTAGGATCTAAGAACATCTCCACCAGTAGGAGAAAAACTACCCCCCTCCCTCATGTGGGACCCACATGTCATTTGCTAATCTTTTTCTCTATATTTTTTCCCACCGTCTCAATTGTCTCGACCCACTCTCTCTTTCCTCTCTGTCCCAGATCCCTCACAAATTTCAGGAATGTCAGGATGGTAAAGCCAAATGTAGTTTTCATGCTGCTCACACAATGTCATGAAGATTTGAGATTGCATAGCTGTAGGGATTTGTTTGAATTTCTTCTGTTTAAAGCATCTACATTGTTTAATTCAATGCTTATTTGTTTTATCTCCACTTTTTTTTTCCCTGAACATGCTTATCTCCACCATCATCATGCTTGGCATCAACAGGGAAAATTACCTTATGAAACATTGGGAGGTAGCTCCAACCTTAATGTTTCGTAAGGCATTTTTCTCTGTTGATGTTAAAATCATTGACATAATGTTATCTTTTTCATCTCCTCTAGCCCAAATCCTAGACACCTATGTGGCTCTAGGCCTCCAACCACACTTTGCTAGGTATATGTCTCTCTTGCACACACAGGAACAACTCATGGATCTGATCAGTATTGTGTCCGCTAGACTACCATCGTACCATGCTCCAAGTTGTTTGATCAAATGCCACTAATTGTATGAGATTAAAATCTGAGGACTCTTATTGAATTCATGATTCCAATGCATGGTAACTGCACATGAATATGTAGCTCTGAAATTACTACACCTGCATTCGTTATCTTATCTAATGAACTACTATCCAATAGGATTGCTGCACTGACCTCCAATACTGTATTTACATGTTATTGCAGGATGTTTGGCCAATGATGGGTTTGACGGATAATTCTCTCTTTAGATTAAAAAGATGAGATGGTGAGCTGAGCTCACCTATGCCGCTTTATTCCATAATTTAGTCAGGCTTGAGTGAATTATGGAGCATTGATCTGATTAGATGGTTTTATATTAATCCTAGTGATAGTCTCTGATCGGTGTGTGGAAAGAAGAGCAGAAAATAATTGTAAACAATATCTAGAGTTTTGTGTTTGTCACAGAATTTTTGATATGAAAATTTTGAGCCGATACCTCGAATTTCATTCTGTTTTTTTTTTTGGTTCAAAACTGAACATGAAAGTTCTTTGTGGTAAGCCACCTAAGCAGAGTTATTTCAATCTCAAGCAACCATTATGTTAATGTTTGACTAAACTAATTATGCCATACGCTTTGACGCATGTAATTCACTAGTATGTTTTTTGAGATGCTGGTAGAAGTAATACAATACATCCTCTGCAAGTCTGAATAACTGGACACCGGTTGCCCGAAAGAAAGTCAGAATTCAGAAGTAATAATAAGAGGAAAATGTTGTGTTAAAGGGACTGCAAGAGTATATGACGATGTAACTGCAATGCAGATATTTATTCATTACATTATTATGGATGCTACCCGTTTCAAAGGCGTCACTTAGGCACCAGGCATACCCAGCTCGCCTTGGGGAACAGTGGCACCTTGTCACCTAGGTGTCCAGGCACACCCAGCTCTCACGTGGACGCCTCGTCGCCTTTGAAACCATGGATGCTATGGTGTCTAGAGCAGTAGACTACCCTTGATAACCATACAATGTGACCTTTTAACTACTTCCAGAATTGTACTGCAATCCAATAACAACTCGACAAGCAAATCTTTCGCAGTTGCTTTCAATTGCCTTCAGGAATTGCTGCTTATGGCTGAATAGTTTGCTATGCTGATTCTAACAGAAAAAGGAAAAAGAACTAGAAAAACTCCACCTATTGATTCCCCCAACTGCTGGGTACAATAATGCATACTGTTTACTCTTTAGGCTGATCAGATGGAAGCCACTCAAGGGTGCTGCCACTAAACATAGGCACAATCTCCCCTGAACTGTGTTTATAAGTTCCAGGAACTTTCCAGGCATTCTTTCTCAAGACAATCTTTGAAGTGTTCCTTGGGAGGCCATAAAAATCGGGGCCATTGAAGCTTGTAAATGTTTCTAGCTTATCTAGGGCACCAGCCTGAAATAGTGGAAACATGTCCAGAAAAATAAACAATCAAAAAGCATATGTGTAGTTTGTGATCATTACAACTTCAGTGTCATGTATATAACAGACACCGATCTACAGCAAGATGATTTTCTTGAATTATAGTAATGGTGATGAAAAACGGTCATGTATTCTCCCAGAAACAAGCATGAGAATGCTGGAGATAGAGATTACCTCTTCAAATACCTTCGCATAAAGAGACAAGGCAACAGGAGCACTATATATTCCTGCACATCCACAGGAACATTCTTTGTTCTGTTTATCATGGGGAGCGCTGTCAGTACCAAGAAAGTACCGTCTACTCCCATTTGTTACAGCAGATACAATAGCTTGCCCTGGGTGATGATTCAGAAAAGTTATAGTCAGAGTGTGGCACAAATACATAATAAAAAACTTTTTTACATGACAGTTAATTGAAATGATAGCCAATACCCAAATTTAATCAGGCAACAGAAAAATGTAAGTAAATAAATTGTTATGAATCTATAGTTATATATTGATGAAGGGATATTTGGTCACATTTTTTAACCAAAAATCATTATCATCATGTTTAAGAAGCGGTTTTCATAATTTCTGAAGAAATTCTAGTTATTTCATGAAGAAAAAGAAATATGATTGTGCATTTTTATAACAAATGGTAGCATTTCTAATAGGAGGGCAATTGCAACATACTATGAGTCTCTCTTTTCAGTACGGGCAAACAATAATTGTGTGGCTGCAAGCCACCCTGAAATAAAGCATTCCTATTGAGGAGGAGATGCTGGGGAGTCACTGTTGCAGCAACATGACCTGGGAACGTGAAAGTGTTATACTCATAGAAAAGGGAAGAAGTATAATGTCATTCCCATAGAAAAGAAAAGGGAAGTATAATGCCATTCCAGCATTAGTGCAGCACCTTCTTCACATGATTCTATGAAGTTCACTGCATCCATGGTTGTGATATGTTCCATGACAATTTTCAGCTGTGGAAGTTTTTGTACAAGTGGTGCCAATATTTTGTCAATGAAAACCTTCTCACGGTCAAAGGTGTCAACATGTGGATCTGTGACTTCTCCATGAACCTGAAGAAAAATCACAAATAGCCATAAAAGATGTTGCACAAGGCAGCATGGCAAAACCAAATTATTAACTAGAAGCAAGAATCGCTCAACAGATATGTCCGATATGTCCAGTAGAGACTAATCATGTGGATCAAAACTCCAATCAAAATCAAAAGGTCAATAGTGTGTCGAGGACGCAATGCGCCAAAACTACTTACAAGCAATGGCATTTCCTGCCTGACCATCTCCTCGAGGACTGGCAAGCACTTCCCAAATATATCAGTGACGCCATCTTGGGAATTGGTAGTTGCTCCAGCAGGATATAGCTTCACAGCAAAGATTATACCACTCTTTCCTAAAACCAAATAGCATGGAACATAAACATCACTGTCCAGATAATCCATAAATGCACACAACAGCTGGTATTTTAAACACACTGGACAAATTTTTCAACAGATCGTATTGTATGTGGCAACAAACTCATTGCATAAGTGCACATCTGCATTGTGTACAGCTCTCCAGCACTAATAGACAGTTAAACTAACAATAGCGCTGACTACTGTTTGGGTTTTTACTGGTTAGGATTCAGGACCAAATGGATGTGCACAAAACACTATCACCACGGCCCTCGAAGCTGATCCACAACTACATGCCGGCATAGCACTAGGTAAAGACGATGCTTCAGTTCAAAAGATTAACAAAAACTGGAGAACAGGTATGTTACTGCATAGAGAGACTTCATACTTGCGAGCTTGATCTCCTCTGGACTTGTGTTGTCTGTCAGGTACAGTGTCATGAGCGGCTCGAAGCTACTCCCTGGCGGCAGCGCCCTCATTATCTCCTCCCTGTATTCCACCGCCCGCGCCGTTGTGGTCACCGGGGGCTTCAAGTTGGGCATGATGATGGCCCTCCCAAAATGCCTCGCGCTGCCACACAACCTCAGAAACATTACGTCGAACACCTGGCGTGCACCGCCTAAAACCGAAGCAGTAGATACGATCGGACGAACCTGTGTGGCACTACAGCCTCGAGGACACCGCCTTCACGAAGATGGAGATGCCAATCGTCGGGCCGAGTGATGACCAGTTGCTCCTGAAGCTGCGACTTGGTGGCCATGGCAATCGCCCTCAGGTTCTTCGGACGTGGAGAAGCGTGGAAGTAGACGCGGCAAGGAGGGGATGGCCGGAGGAAGGAGGACTTTGTTGGGTGCTGGTGAGCGCCGACAGTGCTGGTGTTGACGGCGACCTGCATTGGCTTCGCTTTCTTTATTCTATTGGCCCTCTCCGGTGGCGAGCGCGGCGTGGTAGGGCCGTAGGGGCAGGCGGGCAGCAAGGGCCGGGCCGCCGGTGACGCGGCCTGCGGGAGCGCGCTGCGGCGGTGCGAGCGGGGAGGAGATCCGGGCCGACAGTGCCCGCAGGGTGGTGTTTGCTTATGAAAGTCAGGACGCAACTTGCCCCTCCGCATCCAATCTTCACATAAGATCCAACGGCTCCCAAGCTAAATTCTCGTCAAGAGCAAGAAATATGGATTTAAGAATGTGATCAAGTATGTTTGGATTGAAAGAAGAAGTTAGCAGATCTTCGAATTCGGAATTTCCGACCCAGCATTTGGACCAGCAAGCTCCAGTTGGAAATTTCCTCGGATATGCCAAGAAAGCTCGGAAATTCTGACATGTCTCCAAATTTTACTAAAATAGAAAATAAATTAAAAAGTAATTAAACATCCGAAGGCATGCTATAGAACAATCATATGTTTGTTAGAAAAAAAGTCTAACATGAAAAAAGAAACAAATAATTCAAATAATTTTATTACAGTAAAAAAAGGAAAACAAAAATGATAAACAAGATGAAAAGAATACAAATTCAAAGAAAAGAGAATGAAAAACTAAGACACAAAACAAATAAGAACCATAATTCGAAAAAAAAAAAGAAATAAAATAAATATTAATAAAAAATAAAGTAAAATAAAAAATCATACTTACCTTGACGGAGTCGGAGGGAAAAGAATTGTAATAAGAAAGAAAAAAAGAGAAACATACGTAAAGCATATGTACCTGATACCGCGTCCGAGTCGGAATCGAAAAAAAAAAGTTGCATACATATCGAAAACATACGTACTCGGTACCTGGACGCCGTTGTTGTTCCAGTTCTGGGCCGCGCTAGCTACAGCGGATGGGCCGCACTCGTGCAGGCGTACGACTTGGCGCGGACCGTCCGGAAGATTGGCGGGGTCCGCCTGCGCCGGTGAGGGCACCGCCGGGCAAGCTGAAGCATAGGAAGAAGGGAGGCCATGCCAACGGAAGCGTGAAGGAGGTACTCGAGAAATGGTCCATCGATCGCTCCCAGCTGCTCATTGGGCACAGATTTGCGTCCGGGGCTCACAGCCGGTTGTTCCACGGAATCTACAAAGACCAGCCTGTTGCTGTCAAGTTCACCAGACAGCCTGATAACCAGGAAGATGCAGAGCTGGCTGCTCAGCTTGAGAAACAGTTCAGCACGGAGGTCACCACTCTGGCACGCCTCAATCATCCTAATGTCATCAAGGTAACTAACGACTTCACCCTCAAATGAGTGCAAGCACACTGAAATTCAGGATATGAAAGACCATCCTTTATCATGATACAGAGTAGCTACTCTTGCTTTTATGAGTCTCCTCACTCCATCAACATTTTTTTCTATGTAGCTGGTTGGAGCATGGAGCAGTCGACCAGCATTCTGCGTCATCACTGAATTCCTTTCTGGTGGTTCTCTGGGAGCGTTTCTGCACAAGCTGGACCACAAAGCTCTTCCCCTGGACAAGATCATCTCAATTAGCTTGGACATCGCACGTGGCATGGCGTACATTCACTCACAGGGAGTTGTCCATCGTGATGTAAAGCCAGATAACATCATATTCGATGAAGAATTTTCTGCAAAGATCGTTGATTTTGGAATAGCTTGTGAAGAAGAGTACTGTGACCCTCTGGCAAATGACACTGGGACATTCAGATGGATGGCTCCAGAGATGATGAAACATAAGGCATACGGTCGAAAAGTCGATGTCTACAGCTTTGGTCTTATCTTGTGGGAAATGTTTTCTGGAACGGTACCATACGAAGAGTTGAATCCATTTCAAGCAGCTTTGGCTGTTTTTGACAAGGTAATAACCTGATGCCCATTTCCTTCCCTGCATGGTAATGCATATTCACTGACTTGATCAAAATTAAGAGATTGTTCTTTGCTAAAGAAACAATATGTTGAGACATTTTAAATAGCGACACTGTACGGTGAAGTTTCAAAAGTAGTACATAGACATTTTGTCTCATACACTTCAAAAAAAACATTTTGTCTCATGACTCTTCATACTTTTGGAAAATCCAAATGATGAGCATACTTTTCCAATTTTCAGAATGTGAGGCCGCCAATTCCTACTAGCTGCCCAGCACCAGTACGACTTCTAATTGAGCAATGTTGGGCCTCGCATCCGGAGAAGAGGCCTGACTTCTGTCAAATAGTTCAGATACTGGAGAAGTTTAAGACTGTTCTTGACAGAGATGGGACGCTTGACAATATGCCAAGCTCGATCTGCCAGGAGACTCATGGTCATAAGAACTGGCTTGCTCATTGGGTCCAAAAGCTCAAACATAGTCACATCATGAGTAGTGTTGTAACACGTCACCATTCAGTATCTTCTCCCTTCCAAACCGTTCTAATCCGATAGGCAACAACATGTAATTTCAGTTGTTTCCTAATCCTGTCTATAGTTATTTCCTGTAATTTCCTCACATCATGAGTAGTGAGGCTCGGTTGCATTCCCTTACAATACAATAGGGGGCATTCTTCAGTTTAAAACAAAATTCATGAGCTTTGAGCTTGCAGCTCTCTTACAGCGACGCGATCGGAGTACGTCACAAGCTTGCCTTATCTCGAGCTCGATTGATTACCGATTTGGCCTTCGACATTGGCTTTCTGAATCCTGACAAAAACCTAAAACTCGGCTGGGGTGCACTCTATAGAAACCATTTTTTTCCTCCCGTATACATTGACACTCTATATAGAAGTAGAACTACTAATGCAGCTCGGCAGTATATATCTATACTCCATCACGCGACCTCCACCGCGTTCCGGCCAAAGTCGAAGGTGAGCATGGACGCCCTGAACTTGGTCTGCTTCTCCGGCGAGCCGACGACCGTCACCGACGGAACCACCACGGGCGTCGCCGCCACGGCCGCCGGCGCCGTCCGCTCGGGCGTGCCGAGCCACTTCGCCTGCATGTACTTGTGCTTCCTCCAGGGCCCCATGTGCATGTTGTTCTCCTTCATGCACTGCTTGGCCGCGGCGCACATGACCTTGACGACGCCGCGCAGGCGGTCGGCCCGCCCCACGAACGCCTCCGGCAGCGCGGTCACCAGCGCGCGGTACCCGGCGCTGGCGCGCGCCACCTCGAACTCGGCGCGGAAGCTGAGCTCCACCACCACGCGCACCGCCTTGCCGCTCCTCGTCTGCACCACCACCTCCACGTAGCTGTGCTCGCCTGCGCACGTTTCGGAAATTAAACACGTCAGCATGTAACGGACGATGGCCAAACAAACTCGTGAAGCAGAACGAACGAACGAAGGAACCAACTTGTTCGGCATCGAATGTATCTGGTTCAGATTTTTGGGATGTTGAGCAGCTAACGTACGTGTTGTAATTCCTTAGGTCGGACAGGGTTGATGTGGACGTACGCCGCAAGTGGTGGCCGCTATCACTGAACCGTGAGAGAAAGAGACGCGTTCCTGATATTTGCCTGGCTGTTTGTTAGTAGTAGAAGACTAGGGAGTTTCAATTGGCAAGCGCATGTCATCGGAAGATGATGACCAGGTCCATGTGAACCATGTGAGTCTATACAGGATAGCAGGTACGTAGGCGCTACTGGCAACATGCTACTCCTACTAGCTAGCTTCTAGTATAATTCTAATCGCCCAAACAAACAAACAAAAAATCCCTATATGTGATACTATGTGACAAGGAGCTAAACAACAACAAAATAAGTCAGCCAGTTGCAGCGTGTATGTACGCGAGAAAAAGGTTTGCTTGCACATACAAGAATCTCCCTCTTCCATAATAATTTGGACATTCCTAACTACTGTTGCGTTTGTGATCGTCGTGATTTCAGCGAAAAACCGGTGACGAGGTACAGGTACAGTAGAATGAAGAGAGGTCAATTACGACGCGACGCGAAGAAAGCAGTTTACCTGAAGGGATGTCCGGCGAGCGCGTCCACTTGGACTTGCAGAGCGCGCTGTTGTAGCCGGCGTCGCGCAGCCGGTCGGCGACGTGCCGGAGCATGCACAGCCGGCAGTCCCGGGCGGCGGGTCTTCCCCTTCCCGTGCAGGAGCAGGCCGCGGCGGCGCGCATGCTCTTGACGGCCTCCTCCGTGTCCGCGCGGATCCTGCTCTCGGCCGGGCTCGTCTTGGCCAGAGCCTCCTGTGTCATCATCCACATCCACGCATATTAATTTGCATCCCTCCTCAGTTCGTCTTCTAATAATTAACCAAGAGGAACATCCTCTCCGCTCGATCTCTCGACCAACAACACGCAATCCGACACAGAACGAATGGATGGAGCACTTACATGCAGCTGGGAATGTTGTGTCTGCCAGAAGGCCTTGCTCTCGGCGGTGTCGCCACCGCTGGAGCCCTCGTCGTCGTCGTCGTCGTTCTCCAACCGTCGCTGATGGTCCCTCTCGAAATCTTCCATGAAGCCCAGCACCATGTTCGACAAGCTCATCTCACCGTCTACCGCCTCCTCCATCACCATGGTGTGTGTGTGTGTTTGTGCTGCGAGTTGGTTTATTTCCTGCTTTGCTCGCGGCTCGCCGTCCGACTTGGTCGACCGTGGCTGGGGAAGAGGAGCTCGTATATATACCGGGAGCGTGTGGGGACGTGGCGAACGGGCAGTGGTAGCTGATCGCCAGTGGGTCCCGCAGGGATATGCGGATGAGGCGATTGGGGACGCGCGCGCAAAGTGGGGCCTGGCTGCTGGCTGGGACACGGGAACAGCACGGATCCACGTCAGGCGATCCAGCAACTCCCTCGCGCGGCATCATCGTTTTCCCTTTGCCTGGGGCCTGGGGGCTCCAATGATTCCACGACGGGTCCCCGTCTCCGCGCTGTCCTCACTAAACTCGATGGGCGACGCACTGCGGTCACCGGCGTGGTCTTGGTGGTCGCTGCCTTGCTAGAGTCTTTTTTTTAAAAGCTACTGCCTTGCTAGAGTTGCTGCCGCAGGACGGCAGGAATTCACGAGTCGTGGAAGTTTCCGTAATTCCTCCGTCCGTGGCTTAGGCTCACAAGCCTCGATGGCCTCGTTTAGACGTTTAGTTTACGAAAAATTTTAGATTTGATTATTGTATCACTTTCGTTTGTATTTTATAATTATTAGCTAATTGTATAATTAATTATTTTTTATTTATATTTAATACTTTATATATGTGCTTTGATATGAAATGAAATCTTAAAGTTTTTTTGGAAACTATCAAATTTAAACTGGATATGTTTCGCATCCCGGACCTCGCGGTGGTTGCAGGAGCGTACAGTACTCGTACGAACATCCGTATCGGCGCATCGTGAGTAGCTGCTCATCTGTTCATCTATACTGACCAGCAGCACGTACTGCACGCGTCACACATGTGCATGCGAAGGAATAGCTGTGCCCATCAAATCTTGTAGCACATGCATGAAATATTAAATATAGACGAAAACAAAAACTAACTACACAGTTTAGCTGTAAATCACGAGACGAATCTTTTGATCCTAGTTAGTCCATAATTGGATAATATCTATCACAAACAAACGAAAATACTACCGTACCGAAAACTTTTCACTTTTCGGAACGGCCCTAGCCTCGTCACCTGATGGTGCGTCGTACGCATCTGATCAGGCAATGCAAGGTGGCAAGGTGCAGTGTCGTCCGCGCGGGATCTGAATTTCATATGAACACGTGAAATTTGCTCCAGGTTTATATGAGCTGGAGACTGGGGGTAGTATCTTCCTTATGCGCATCACGTCACTACATCAAATAATTTGAGATTATCGCTGCATTAAATCCAGGGAGGTGTTAAGGGCGCGGATATGCACGGACAGTTCTGCATTATTGGCTAATACAAAATAAAGATGTCTGCACAATTTGTATTAATTTTTTTCCAACGGTGCAGATCGATTTCGCTCACTACCTGAGATGTGGACACTACAAATATTTTCTTCAAAAAAAAAATCTGCCAGGTCAGAAAATTGCTATATTGCCTATCTCGATAGCTGTTGTGAAACTCCAAAGAGCTTTGAGGTGGTTTGGATACCTTGCTAGCTTTGGTCACCTAGAATCCTCGGCAGGTTTGGTTGGGGTAATTGAATGGAGAGAATGAGAATTTGTAGATACTCCCTCTGTCCCATTAAAAATATCGTTGTAGGAGCTAAACGGTGTCTCATAAAAAGTGTCATTCTAGGCTATGGTCCATCAAGTGCACCGCCCACTAGCACCTGCTCCCTACGCCATAGCCCATTTACCACTCCCTTCCTCCCACCTCGTCCTCTCCGTCCCTCTCGCCCGCACCATCCTTCCTCTTCTCCTGTGCCGATGAGGTGAGTCTTCTCCTGCACTAGTGAGGCGGAGCAACCGGCCCCATGCGAAGATGGAGACGCCCGCGCGGCCGACGCAGAGGCGGAGCAACCAGCCTTTGCATCCGGTGCCCCCTCCTCTTCTTCTCCTATACCGGCAGGCCCCTTCCCTCCTTTGTCCCCGAACCTGCCAGCGGAGGCCGCGTGAGGGCGAGCGTGCCCTACGCGCCGGAGTGCTCACCCAAGCCTCCATGTGCAGCCACACGAGGTCGATGATCCAGTTTCGCAGTGGGGAGAGCTGAAGCCCAGATCTGGATCGAGAAGATGCAGGTGGGAGGAATGTGAGAGAGAGTCACACATTGGAGAGCAATGATTAGAAGATAGGGGTACAAAGGTTTTTTTGCTCATCCTTGATATCTGTGTCAAAGCCTTAAGCGACACTCTTAAAGGGACGGAGGGAGTAGGAGTTTAGAAATGTTTTTTGTTTTGTTTTGGGGAGGTGGGAAGGGGGACAGGAAGTTCAGAGTACCAACTCACACCAATTAATTCCTTGGGAGAAGAGAGGTAATTTGGATGGGAGTTATGCTCTTGATGGGACATAAGTTTAACTCACTTTCTTATCTCCCTCCATGAACCAATTAAGAGATGGAGACTGAAAATCAAATTCCCATCTTAACTCCTTCCATCGACTTCCACCACGAATTCACATGCCCCTTCCTATGTACTCCTTTTGTCAGTGTTGATGTGATATTCGTGTTGGTCAAATTTTCTCAATTTATGCTAGAATTTCTAGAAACGTTTATATTTTGAGAAAGCTAGAGAAAAAGAAAACATCTTTGGGACCCTTAAATTACGTGTGTGACATATTTTTCGCAGACGTGCCTTGTCACGTTTTTTTGTTAAGAGAGGGCCCCACGTGTCATATGCAGTTACCCAGGGTCATCACTGACCTTAAAGTTAATTCATTATTAGCGGCAGTAGCGGACTAGTAGTGGTATATATGAGGTGGCCGAGCATCTCCAACCGTTTTGCATAATTGGTTTGGCAAATGAGAGAGTTTGCCAAGTCTCAAAAAAATATGGTAAAGGTGAAAAGAGGCAATCTCCAATGGTTTGGCATTAATCACTTCGCGCCAATTTTCCAATGCCAAGTGTGAACAGGTTTGTCATATATGCCAATCCTTCCTCTCTTTTTGCCAAATTAACAAAATTGTAAAGTCTAAATGCCAAACCGTTGGATAAGTGTTTTTAAGACTGTTTTGCAAATACATGAATTTAAAAGCTTATTTGCAAAACGGTTTAGGGATGCTCTATCCTGACGATGATCGAGATCATATCCTTTCGGACAAACACATCTTTCTCACGCGGTCACGCCTGAAGAATCTGACCACATGCTGAACATCGCCCGCTCATGTTCGCGTGATGCACAGTGCCACGAAAAAGATATTTTTGGACACGTACGGTAGGATCGAATAAAATTGGTAGGCGCATACAAGACAGCGTTCGATAAGGCACTCTCAATGCTAGAAACTATCTATACCCACTAATTTTTATAGACACTATGTATAAAAACTATGGTCCCAAATGATAGTTTCTATAGAATATTTTTATGTCCAATCACATTCATTCTCTCTCCATTCTTAGCCAATCATATCACTTTATGTCTTGGACTTTGTGTAGACATGGTTTCTAACTTAGACCTAGTTTCTATGATTTTTACTCTCTCTCTCTTCAATAACTACATTGCCATATCAGCAAAATGCTTAGATGACACTGCAATTAATAGAAACCACAATGGTTTCTGTATTGGGAGTGCTCTAATCTCATACTTTAGTCTAATATCGCCCCACTTGTGGAGAACGAACCATTCTAACTAGAGCTAAACAATGATTGACCAATGGCATGGCCAGTACATGCTATATGCCAGGTGTAGTCAGGATTAAGATAAGGTTGATGAACGACAAATAAATCGCCCCTAGCTCCATGACAAATATGAGCAAGTAATGACCCGGCAAACCATTCATGCTCCGCTACAAGGTCTTTTCTGCAGGTCCACAAGGTTCTATACTGTATGCATGAATCATGAAAGGGTTCCTGGATCAGATCGGTTCGTTTCCAAAACAGCAACGACCAATGGGAATTCGATCGAGTGGTAGGGTCGGGCGGTCGGCGACTCCGCGGTGCGGCGTGGCTTCAGATAACATCGATCGCCTCGCCACAGCCCACAGCATATGACAACGAGGAGCTTGAGCTACACCCTTCTCCGCTGCTTCGGATGAGCATCGATGGCCACCAAACGCACGGATCGGAGCTGATGAAATCGATTAAGCGATAAGCACCCGTGCTTAAACAATTCGGGCTGAGTAGGACGATGGGAATTGATGCGATGAGACCTGTCGGCTAACGACCCAGCTCTGCGCGGCGGATGGATGATTACATATGTGTCAATGTGTGTAGGATATGCAGATTGATTAATACAGTAATAAATCAAACGGCTCTTGTTGATTTACAAATCATCACCGTGAGTCCCTTTCCCTGGCAAGCCAAACTTCAGTGTGACTGGTGGAAGCCAGGAAAAAAAAATCAGTGCTAGTTTGATTGATGCATAGGTATTGTATTATAGGTTATAAATCATCATCGTTAGGAATTAAAACAACACTTTCGAGTAGATTAGGTTGGCAAAAAGTTGCATATATTGTTGGTGCATTTTTAACTTTTGCCCAAGAGGAAACTTTTCAACCAGTCAACGTCTCAGGATAACTCTCTGGCCATCCCTTAATGCTTATGGGACGAATTAATAAGATAGGCCTGAATTAAACAATTTATTCCGGTGCATTCGCGTCATTCCACTTTACATCAGGTTTATCATTACATGGTGAAACCAATAATGCAAGGTCAGTGACCTTTGTCTACCACCACTGTCAATTAATCACTGAATTAGCAGTTTCAAATGTGCTCTAGGAATAGAATATACATATATGTTTACAGAGGTGAGTATATGTAAGTATCTTGCACTGTGATCTGAAAAAAATGAGTATGTTTCGATAAAAATACAAAGTGCCATGATATGTGCAAATTGGCCAAAAGTTTAGTTGGTTAGGTTCTGGGTGATATAACCTGTTCACCTTGTTCTGGATATTCACATTTTTTGATTTATTTTAAAATTTAATAGCGTTATTCTTTCAGTGGTAAACAAATCGATAACGAGACATTTTTTGTGATTTTGTCAATTTCGAGATTTGCTAGTCCAACTCAGTCTAAGGGAATTGCTCATAGAGTTAGGATGTACATACGCGCGTTCATAGATATAGGTGAGTATGTGCGTGTTTTTGGTGTTTGTCTGTATTTGTACTGGGGTTTAGAAAATAAAAGTGTCATGGCATAGTTTAGGAAAAATAAGAGACCTGCTAATCACACTAGCCATAGTAGGCTGCCTTATTTTTGCAGAAGCAAGATGAGTATCCTGCTTCATGAAACTATGCGTTCTGATGAAGCCCACAAGGTCCATACACGTTGCAGGTCAGCCTAATGGCCCATACTACAAATTAAAGCTAAGCCTATGTACCGACTTTGCATCCAGGCCCACAGGTGCATCTCTTTCAGGAAGCCTTCTTTAGGTGCAGCTCTTTCAGGAAGCCTGCCCAAAGTCCGGACAGTCACTTCGGTCCAACGGCCCACTAAAAATGCTTACTAGGAAAAAGAATCGATCGCGCACGAGTGGGTCTGGACGCTAGTGTTTTACTAATCTCACTCACGAGCCCGTCAATCTTAGTAAAAAAAAAGAAAGGCAAGCCTACCTGTCACCAACGACTCCACCCACCACCAGTGATCCCGCCCCGTCCAACCTGCCCTGCACGGAGGAGGAAGTAGAGAACTGTCTTTCTTCCGCTCTCCGCGCAAAAAAATCCGCCCCATCTCTCAACACAAAAAATCCGCCCGTCCTCCAGCATCGCCGCCCCTAGCACCTCCGCCCGCCACCAGCTCACCCTCACAGCCCACCCCCAACTCGCCTCCCCTACCACACACACACACACACACACCTTGCCGCTGCAAAAATAGATTGAAGCAGCTAAAACAGCATGAATAGGTTATTGCAACAAAAACGAGGAAACTGCTACAACAATAGGATGAAGCAGTTGAAACACCACGAACATATATACTGCAACAACAAAAAAGAACAACATCTCCAACATTGGAATGATGAAGTTGAAACACCTTGAACATATTATTGCAACAATAAAAAGAAAAATTAGCTGAAATGACTCAAACACCATGAACATATTATTAAAACAACACCGAACATCTCCTGCAACAACTACTACAACATGCAAATTAACGCGACTGAAAACATACTACAAACATCTTTAAAGCACTACTGCAACATCAATTGTAACCTACTACAACATCAATTGAAACCTACTGCAATATCTAGAGAGAACCATTGCAACACAACGGGATCTATCAAAAAACTCGTTGAAACCCTAGGCACTCCCGCATCCCTTAGATACAGACCCAGAGGAGGAATAGGAGGAAGAGGGAGGAGGAGAGCTTAGATCTAGAGAAAAAGGAGAGCTTAGATCTGAAGGATGAGGAAGAAGAAAAAGGCTAAGATCCAAATAGGGATCTCATCTACCTCGCCAGAACGCAAGGGAGAGAGAGCAAGAGAGGGAAAGAGCCACTTGACTTGCTGGAAAATCGTCGTCGTCGCCCCCACTTCGGTGGCATGGAGCTCAAGGGGGTGCAGAGGGAGGGAGGGAGGCATAGCTTGCCGGCCGTCGTGGCATGGAGGGCGCGGAGGAAGGGAGACGCAGCTTGCCGGCCGTCGCACATAGAGGGCGTTGAGGGAGGGAGGCGTGGCATGCACGAGCAGAAGCACAGAGTGGAGGAGCGGGAGGAGAAAGAAGGCTGAAGTGTGGATTCGGATGGGGGCGACGCAACGGGAATGCGCGAGGTCGGAGGAATCGATGCGAATGTCCTCGCTTTGTTCGACCATGTCGTTCTATTGGGGCCGTAAGCCCAGGTGCGTGGCGTTCGGATGGAACGGACGCCTTCACAGTATCATTACCCAAAAAAATGGCCCATCAGATTGAAAACATAATGTTTCAGAGATATTTCAGTTAGAAAGAAGACATTTTAAGAGAGAAGAAAAAAATGTTAAAAGTTTCATCAGGCGCAAGATGAGAGAGAACCATTAAGGCCTTATTTAGTTCACCTAAAAACCAAAAAGTTTTCAAGATTCTCTGTTACATTGAATCTTGTGGCACATGCACGAAATATTAAATATAGACGAAAACAAAAACTAATTACACAGTTTGTCTGTAAATCACGAGACGAATCTTTTAACCCTAGTTAGTCTATAATTGGATAATATTTAGCACAAACAAACGAAAGTGCTACAGTAGTGAAATCCAAAAAATTTTCACATCTAAACAAGGCCTAAGGCTTTTACATATATGCTATTATAAAATTTGGTAATTACCTACAAGTCATTAAAAGAGTTGAGCTCTCACAGGTGTTACTGTTCTAAACTCTTTTACCCTTCGTGCCATTTCTGTCAGATTTAACTCTAACGGTGTCAAACCGTGAGTATGAAAAGTCCAAAATACCCTCAAGGCCGAATATGTAATTAATTTTTTTGAGCATCTTAATGACCTCAAATGAAAAAACTCATAACTGTTAGAGTCAAACCTGACAGAAGTGGCGTAGAGAATAAAAGAGTTCGAAACAGTGGCATTTGTGAGCTCAACTTTTTTAATGACTTGTAGATAATTATTAATTTTTATAATGGTATACATATAAGGGCACTCACAAATGCAGACTCTATCATAGAGTCTAAAGTTATTTATTACTTTGAACAATATGGACTTAGAGTCTAAATAAGACTTGAAGTCTTATTTTTTTTTACCTTTTTCTTCAATAAATATGCTGCTACATCAGCAAAATACCATAAATAATATATAATTAATTATCTTTGACTCTATGATAGAGTCTTACATTGTGACTGCCATAAAAACCTCGTAACCATTCCTTAGACGACCATGAGTAATTTGAGAATATGACACAGTGCGCCATAAAGTATATGCGAAGCGTTGGCAGTTGCCATGATCTCACATACTACGATCTTGTTAATCCAGTGTGGCAGTGTGCAATGCTCGTGCGGAAAATTGACGCAAAGCGTGATAGGCCTCTTACCGGTTAGGCTCTGAAACCCGTATGCTGGCAAATTGAGTGCCACCAGGTGTCTTCAATGGTTTCCAAATAGTTAATCTAGAATGAATTTTATTGGCTACCAATGACAATTTACAAATAGATAGCGAAATGAGACATATAAATAAAAAAATATTATAGTAGAGGACTATGTGAGAGATATATTTCTAGAAAATCATGTTAGATTAGCTATTTAGAAATCGCTAGCTATTTGTGAGTCACTAATTATTTAATCTCTTTTCCTTGATAGCCAATGAAAATGTTACTTTTTTATTATCTGTATACCTTATTTAGCTAGCTATTTGCAAATTGTTATTAAAGACATTTTCATAGCTAATATAATTCATTCTAGAGTAGCTATTTGATTGCCGTTGAAGACGCCCTCATTTAGGTGTTTCCAGGCCAAGTGCCAGTCATTTTTCACCAACCAAGACGTTTTTGAATTGGTGCAAAACCCCTCTCAAATGTACCTGTACCTTGGCAACCTGGCAAACCGCGCTGCTTGCCCATTTGGCCGTCCTCGCCGACTCGGGCACGGGGCACCCCACCAATCGCGCCGGCGCAGTGCGCTTGCCCGCAGTCCACGTTCCACGGCTCGGCAGACGCGCCCCGTGCCCCTCTCCCGAACCGAACCACGTCCTGCCACTCTGCGCCGCGTGTTCCTCAAACGCGGCAGGCGTCCCGCTATCGTCGTTGCGTCCCATGTGCGCGCGCGCGTGACGAGCGGCGCCCGCCCCGTTCTGCAGTGCATCGGGCTAGTCGCCACTATAGCTCTTTTCTTCCACGAAAAAGCGAGAGAAACTCACGTCAGACACAGCCGCGACTCGCAAACGCAAAGGCCGGTCGGTCGCGCTCGCAGAGCCACGGTCGTCCCAGTGGCCATCGGTGGGCCAATCGGCCATCAATTCCGCTCAGCTCACGGGCTGTCGGCGCCTCGGTGGAGGCCGGAGGCGGAGGGGACAGGCGCTAGTCGCGTATTACACGTTCGCGCGTGCCGCTCCTGTGATTCCGGGGAGCGGCAAGTCCGGCCGAAATATCAGATCCCGGTGCTGTGGTGGTTGCTTTTCCTGCGCTTTCTTTTTTTTTGAACTTTTTTCCTGCGCTTCCTGATTCTCTAAACGGTGGCTCAGGCTGCCCATTCTGATCTGGCCTTGTTTAGTTAAAAAAAATGCAAAATTTTTTAGGCATCACCTGAATATTTTGAAGCATTAAATATACATTAAAAAAATAATAATTATATAGTTTATCTATAATTTATGACACGATTTTTTAAGTCTAGTTAGTCTATAATATAATATTTGTTAAATACAAACAAAAAAACATGGTTTATTTAGCCAAATTTTTTTGAACTAAACAAGGCCCTAATCTGAGGCCAGTCTCAATGCATGTTTCATGAGAGTATCATGCACATTAAATAGGGTATCACATAAGCAAAATTGTTGACTTGACAGAGTCATTAAATAGAGAACTTTCATTAGATGAGAGAGGAGTTTTATGGGGATGAAACTCCTGTGGCTCGGTTACCTAGTTTATAGTCTTGGTAACTGTGTCATGAAACTATGTATTGAGACTGACCTGATTGGAAGACGAGGGCGCAAGTGAGAAATGGTTGTCGGTCATCTATTCTCGTAGGATTAACACCCCCCCTCCCCCAACGCCCAACCTGCAACGGTGACCTAATTCAACCAAGTTCAGATCGCAAGTACAAGCAGCACGTGCTTTCGTCTCACTCGTGCAGTTGAGGCCTTGTTTAGTTCGCATCAAAATCAAAAAAGTTTTTAAAATTCTCTGTCATATCTAATCTTGTGGCACATACATGAAGTACTAAATATACACGAAAACAAAAACTAATTACACAGTTTGTCTGTAAATAACGAGACGAATCTTTTAATTCTAGTTAGTCCATAATTAGATAATATTTACCACAAACAAACGAAAATGCTATAGTAACGAAATCTAAAAAAATTTCGCATTTAAACGAGGATCGCAAGGAACGAACCCACAATGTGGAGGCAGATCGGGCTTCGATTCCCGGTCGTTTCGATAAGCTAACAGAAGCCGAAAGCGCAAGCAAGCCTGCCTCTCTTCAGTCTTCACCACGCATTGGTTAAACCAAAACAAGCCAAACGGCATGTACCAAGTATGTGACCGCGCATTGGTTTGGTAATTAAGCCGGGGTAACTGTTGCCTGCGTGTTGTAACCTGGCACCCCCTGGCTGTATTTTATACACTGCGGCGTTTAGTTACTCAAGAAAAAAATTTCGCGACACTATAGTAATTTCGTTTGTTTATGATATTATCCAACCATAGACTAACTAAACTCAAAATATTTGTCTCATCAATTTTGACCAAACTGTGCGATTAATTTTTATTTTCATCTATATTTAATACTTTATGTATACGTATAAAGATTCGATGTGACGGAAAATCTTAAAAAATTTTGGATGTTGAGATGAAAGTAAACAAGGCATGATATGCTTCACCTAGTGCAGTGTGTACTGGTATAAATGAGTTTGTTAGGCCTTGTTTAGTTCCAAAATTTATCAAGATTTATTGTCACATCGAATCTTTAGACACATGCATGAAGTATTAAATATAGATGAAAACATAAACTAATTGTACAGTTTATCTATAATTTGTGAGATGAATGTTTTAAGCCTAGTTAGTCCATAACTAATTATCAAATATAAACGAAAGTGATACAGTAGTTAAAATAAAAAAATTTTATGAACTAAATAAGTCCTTATTCTTGTGCAGCGTGTACTGCGCTGGATGTCTAATTTACTGTTCGCTCTCACAGGCGTCGGTGACACCGAGAGATAGGCTCACCGCTCACTGTTGCACGTGATAAACTGCAGCTATCCTTGATAAAACATGTTCGCAAACAGCCAGTAAATTCATTGCCACGGATAGTAAAATGGGAATCGCGAAATGTTCGCAAACAAACGAGATCAAGGAACGACCCCAGGGCCCAGCTCACCATTCACCAGATTTGTGCGTCATAGGGTAAGTAGTGTGGTCCCATGTTACCCAGATTTGTGCTGCATTTCGCATGCCGGAGGTGTGGAGTTTATTAGGCTTTGGTCTATTGTGACAGAGATTTTAGATCTCCACCAAGTCATTTGACTTTTTGTTTCTAATGATCCTTGAATTAAGCAGAAGAATGCAATTACGACAGTATGATTTGATTTCTCAGAGAACCCGCTTTGTTTATGCCCACTCATTTTGTCATGGAGTTGGTCTGACGATGGCAGGACGAACAGGAGAGATCTAGGGGCAAAGGACCATATTTCTGGCGCTGTGTTGGTTAAGTGGCGACTAGTACCTAAGCATGTGGGCTCATGTCCTTTAACTGCCCTTAGGGGGCGGTGCGCCTGTCTGCCTGAGTGAGATCTGAAGGAATCATGCGAACTGTGACCTCATGGTGTGGCAACTTTCCTCTGCTCTTTCCTTCCCTTGATATGTAGTACAAAGAAAAATTACATAGATAGAGTGTACTCTTTTTGTTTCGATTTCTTTATTGTTTCGGATTTTCTAGATGCTCAATTTTTGTTATATATGTATGCAGTACATCTAGATTCATAACGAAAGCTTTTTACCTAGAAAAAATGACCTATAATTAGGCAGAGGGTGGTACTTATGCACAATTTTCTATTTTTAAAATATTTGTATGTACGAACAAATTTGGTAAAACTACATACAAATTAGGATTTTATTTTTCTACATACGCGCGTCACTCGTGCAAGCTGACACACAAAATATATTACTATAGGCCTTGTTTAGTTCACCTCGAAATCCAAAAAGTTTTCAAGATTCTCCGTCACATCGAATCTTGCGGCACATGCATGAAGCATTAAATATAGACGAAAACAAAAACTAATTACACAGTTTATCTGTAAATCACGAGACGAATCTTTTGATCCTAAATAGTTTATAATTGGACAATATTTGTCAAATAAAAACGAAAATACTATAGTAGCGAAATCCGAAATTTTTTCGGAACCAAACAATGCCTATTCCACCGACACCGTAGTATGTACTGTACATTCGGTGCGGAAAACCCTATATCAAGAACAATAAATGACAAATCACGCATTACATTGAAGACGGCAATTCGCATCGGATCCAAAGAATTAAAGAGGCATCCCACAGCCACTCGAGTACTCGCCGACGTTTCGTAGGATAAAAAACACCACCAATTGCCACTCCCTCGACCCGGATGTCCTAGATAGAAGAAAAAAAGAAAACCCCGGTCTTCAGCTCCACGCCCCACAGACTACTACCGCCGACGCCCAACGCAGAGGTGAGGAACCACTTGTCCCGTTGTCCGCTGCCCGCCCCTCCTACTTCACAGTCCCCCTCCCTGCCCCTCTTCTCCTCCTCCCACTCCACTGTCCTCAGCTCCTGCCGCCCCACTCCACCTTCGGAACATCTTGGGAGTATCCCACTCCCACCGCGCATGGTCACCCCATAGCCCCCTCAAAGCTCCCCCCAAGAAACCACCCCACCGACGCGCCGGCAGCAATGGCGGTGGGCAGCGGCCTGGCCCTGTACCACGTCCTCGGCGTGGCCACCTGCGTGGCGCTGCTCTACTTCACCTTCGGCGAGGTGGACCTCCGCCACATTTCCCTCCCTTCCATGCCCGCCTCCGCCTCCGTCCCCGGCTCGTGGTCCTCCTCCTCCCGCGCGGCGGCCGCCGTGGCGGCGCCCTTCGTGGAGCGGCGCGGCGCGCAGCTGTTCCTGGACGGGCGGCCGTTCTACGCCAACGGGTGGAACTCCTACTGGCTCATGGACCAGGCCGTGGAGCCGAGGTCCCGGGACCGCGTCTCCCGCATGTTCCGCACCGGCGCCGAGATGGGCCTCACCGTCTGCCGCTCCTGGGCGTTCAACGACGGCGCCTACAACGCCCTCCAGGTCTCCCCCGGCCACTTCGACGAGCGCGTCTTCAAGGTAAACAAACAAAAAAAAAAGGAAATCTCAGCTTCCCCTCCGTTAATTTTAGCCGGAAATGCCGCGCTTTTTCCTGTTCTGGGGGTGGTAAACTAATGGACCGCGCGCGGTGCCGCATCAGGCGCTGGACCGGGTGCTCGTGGAGGCCGCGCGGCACGGGGTGCGGCTCATCCTCAGCCTGGCCAACAACCTGGAGGCGTACGGTGGGAAGACGCAGTACGTGCGGTGGGCGTGGGAGGAGGGCGTCGGCCTCTCCGCCTCCAACGATTCCTTCTTCTACGACCCGGCCATCCGCGATTACTTCAAAGTCTACCTCAAGGTCAGCTCAGCCTCAGCTGGTTCTCGTTCGGTCGTTCCTAGTAATGATCCCATTAATCTCGCCAGCTCGGGGAATTAGTTTACTGTGACAGCCACTGCAGTGTAATAGTAGTGCTATATATGTACTGTAGTGTCGGTCACCGGTTTCACCACGGGCGCAGCAGTGTCGTTCACCGTCACCGGTTTCACCGGCCAAATTAACCCACTCTTTATTGACGGTTTTGGGTGCAGACGCTGCTGACGAGGAAGAACCACTTGACAGGGGTGGAGTACAGGGACGACCCCACCATCCTGGCGTGGGAGCTGATGAACGAGCCCCGCTGCACCACGGACCCGTCCGGCGACACGCTGCAGGTGAGCGATGAGCCGTCGCGTCCGGCTGCCTCAATAGAGTTTCCACTGATTGCGTCGGTGACCGTGGCCCATATATAATGCATCCGTGGAAATGAATTACTCTCGTACAGCGCTGGATGGAGGAGATGGCCGCGTACGTCAAGTCCATCGACAAGAAGCACCTGCTCACCGTCGGCACCGAGGGATTCTACGGGCCGACGAGCCCCCAGGAGAAGCTGAACGTCAATCCTGGCATTTGGAAGGACAACAACTACGGCTCCGACTTCATCCGCAACGCCAAGATCCCAGACATCGACTTCGCTTCCATCCACCTCTACCCTGACACCTGGTAATAACCATCCCAATCTGGAAAAAAAAAATACTAACAACATTTCACCTTATTAGAGTGAGGAATTAACCGACTAATGGATGCGCGTGCAGGCTGCAGCAGCAGCACGCGACGGTGGACGAGAAGCTCAAGTTCGTGAAGCGGTGGGTCGCGTCCCACATCGAGGACGGGGACAGGGAGCTGGGCAAGCCGGTGCTCACCACCGAGTTCGGCCTCTCGCACCGCGCCAAGGGCTTCGACCACGCCCACCGCGACGTCTTCTACAAGGCCGTCTACGACATCGTGTACAGGTCGGCCGTCCGCGGCGGCGCCGGCGCCGGCGCCTTCGTGTGGCAGCTCGCCGTGGAGGACATGGAGGAGTTCCACGACGACTTCTCCGTCGTGCCCAGCGAGCACCCGTCGCTGCACAGGCTCATCAAGTCGCAGTCGTGTAGGCTGGCCAGGCTCAGGCGCGGGGTTGCGGGGGAGGAGGCCAAGCGGACGCTGTCGGTGTGCGCCGCCGGCTCGTCGTAGGAGCGACGACGAGGTGCGCAGAAGAAGCCATTTCCATTTCCACGCGTCGTCTTTTCAGCTTTGTTGCGCCCAGGCCGAGGTTTTTTTTGTCTTTGTTTTGTCCTACGAATCAAGGGGGTGTTCTCAGTGTGTGTGTGAGTCAGAAATAGATCGGCGAAAAATGAATAGAAGCAACAAAAAAAAAAGTGTGTTGCCTGCCTCGTGAGGCCTGGTGATGCTGCTGGTTAGATTCGTTTGCCGCCAGCACCGACGCCTCACGCCTGCGGAATCGCAGATGGGCATAGATAATCTACAGTTTTTCCGTCGTGTAACTGTACGGTAGATGCCCTTGACCATTGATATGTAGAGTCATCGTCGAGTGGCATCCGATGGTAATAGTCGTCCATATATAATGTATTTCTGGAATCTGGACATTGGGTTTTTTTTTATATATAGCTGTAAGCATATAAGTGGATAAAAAAGCATAGAAACGGAGAACTCCCGTTGTACCATTTCTAAGCTTGCGTTCAGGTAATCAGAGAGACAGATTGTATATGCAGGGAACAATCTGGTTTTTATGAAATGAGTGCAAGACCATTTTGAAAGATAAGTAGTACTCACTTCATTCCAAATTATAAGGCATTTCAAGAGCTATATATTATCCTCACTAACGCTATGGTATCTAGGAAAACAAATCAAACAACCAAAAGCTATACCATAAAATTATTCTATACTAATAGTTTTTCTATTCCTCTTGAGATCCTCTGCGCGTGTCGCCCTCCCATGCGGCCGACTCAGGTGGCTAACCCTAGCGCCTCTCTTCCCTTCTCTTCCACTCTCCTGCAACCGCCACCGAAGCAGGCCACCGCCAGGGCTGTGTGGCTGGCCAAGATGGCGGCGGCGGGGCCCTCCTCTCGTCTGGTAGCGTGGCGCGGGATGACGCAGAATGGTAAGCGTCGCCTTGCCCGAGCTGCTTGGGGCTCGGCAAGGCTGCCTGGCCATGATTGCGGCAACATCAGCCAAAGACCTGGGTCGACGCAGGGTGGTGGCGATGGCGGGCAGGTTTCTTCCCTTCGCCGCCCCCTTTCCCTCTCGCATGGCGGTGCCGGTGGGGCTGGCCTAGGTTGCTGCGGGCCTAGTGGATCTGGTGCCTTGGTGGCCAGAGTCATCGGTGTGGGGATTCATCGACACGATGGTGCTCCGGAGCTGCTGGCCGGTGGCTATACTTGTGTAGCCTAGGCCCTCACCTCTGGGAGGCTGTGGTATGCGCCGAGGCGGCGAGTTCGGCGACGACGACTACCGACATTGACGACAATAGGTGGCTTGGTCGGGCAAGGCGGCGGCGGGCGCAGCGGATAGTCGTGGCCAATGTTGTGCACGGGGTTGAGGTGCCATGGTGAAAGCTTTGCCCCTCTTGGGACGATGATGGCAACGTCTCCAAATGTTATTTTCTTCCTTGGAAGCATCAATCTATTGTTCCTCTTCCCTTTGTGTGGCTTATCTTCCCTGGGTGAAAACCTAGGCCTTCTAGTCAGGCGACGACGGCACTAGTGGCGTCGTGTTCCTCCTTGGAGGCGTCGTTCTAGAAGATTGTGCTCAATCAGTCTGCTACAATGGTCAGCATCATGACAAGGAAGGTGGAGACCTAGTTGAGGATTCAAGTTTGCGGTGTCAATGGCGGAGGAAGGTGGTCAAGAGGAAGGTGTTGGCATGACGATTGGAGGGCCTCGCATCTGCTGGTAGTGGATCACGAAGTTGGCGAGGATACCGCCTTGGGAGGCACAATTCCATTTCAACGGACGTTCACTCATTTTAAATTCCGCGAACGATCCGATCCGGTCCCACGTGGTTCTAGTCCCCACGTGCTTGCCCCTGCAATGAACGATCGACGCCTGCACCTGTGAACCACTCTTCTCCAGCTCTCCCCGCGCGCTTCCCATGTCGTTGTTGTCATTAAAAAATAAAATATTTATTTTAAAATACTATAATTTCTAAATGATATATATTTGTTTTACATTATGTCTGTACGGATGTGTTCTACGCGATGAGATGAATAAAACTAGATCTCACTTACATATAGTTTAACAAAATTATTTTTCTACTGGTACCAATTTATGTATATTAACTTATACAACTTATAACTTACACAAGTTATATTGAATAAATTATGTACATACGTTATGTTTGATAATTTTTAATATAACTTTAGTATAAGTTATAACTTAGTTTGTTGCTTTGTGTGTTAATAAGTTTTAAGTTTTCAAGTTTTAGCATAAGTTGTAAGTTAATTTGCTCATTTCTGTTTAATAACTTTTTGTAAATAAGTTAGGTTTCATAACTCTTGAGCTTGTAAGGTTTTCGTATAAGCTATATGTTATAAGTTATATTTATAAATTATATGTTGTAAGTTATATTTATAAGTTATACTTATAAACTATATGTTATAAATTATA
>Ga0182004_10000108_pt1 | contig 35600 bp, 28 predicted proteins | sample Sormic07211540_1_FD_120479 | JGI IMG/M metagenome (GOLD analysis project Ga0182004, IMG submission 120479) | Endophyte microbial communities from Sorghum bicolor roots, Mead, Nebraska, USA - 072115-40_1 MetaG | ecosystem: Host-associated > Plants > Roots > Unclassified | place: USA: Nebraska...
CAAAAGCTGAAAGTGACAATTTTGTTTTCAGTGAGTGAGTAGAACTACTATCCTTCATAGAGAAATCTAAAAAAACTGGACCTGCGAGGGGCAAGCCGCCCCCCGAGCTTTGAACTAAGAAGAAGGACCTTCATACACAGGCCTAGAAAACCCTCGAACCCTGACCTCGCCCATACATTAAGAGACGTTACCCGTGAGATTACCTGCCTGGGCCACACACGGTCCTCAAGCCGACATGGGCCGATCTCATTACCAGTGCTTTGGACACGGGCCAGCAAGAGGATTTTTTTACTCAAGTTTCCCAAAATCCACCCCACCAGGGATTCGAACCTGGGACCTAGGGTGCCGCCGGACGTGCCTAACCACTGGGCTAGGCACCCTTTGGCTTCATAGAGAAATCTTACGGTTATGAATTAGAGACTCCAATATTTAATTCTCACCCGATGCACCAGGAACAAAAGTAAACTCTCATAACAAACAAAACATCATTTCTTTAATTTAATAGACATAGCCATTGGATCTATTCTATTTTATAAAAAATTACCCACATCTATTATAAAAAATACATAAAATTAAACCCCTAATTTTGCATCAAATTATCTACTTCTTCCATTATGAAAGATAATTCCAAATGACCTTGTAACTTTGTCTCTAAATTATTCACATTTGCTATTATGAAACATAATTCAAATAAACTCCTAAATTTCTCTCTATTATGAAAGAAGGGCATCCACTTGTTGAAAGGGTGCTTCAGCACGAGGACGACATCATCGCATAGGGAGTGACGACAATGTGCCTAGCAGTGAGATTGTGCAAGGCACCACTTGTGGCACATGAGTTTGAGGAGGAGGTTGACATTGCAGGGTCGCAAGATTGTGCACGCGAGTGTGAAGAAGATGGTGTGTGTGAGCCATGCGAGCGGGCATGGAGGTGTGCTTCTGCATGAGTTGGAGGGAAACACATGCGGGGGCGAGCGCGGTATCACGTGCAGGTCCAGTGCACGACATGGAGCAGGGTGTGTGGGATCATGCCGAGGGGGGGGGCAGAAGCCGCGAGCATGAGGAAGAGAAGGGTCATGCATGCGAAGTCGACGACATCAAAGGAGAGAAGATCGCGGCGTAGGTGTCGCGAGATCGGGTGGTCACACGGCAGCGGTTGCCGGACGGGAGAAGCTAGGGCAAGGAAAAGTCAGAAGGGGACCTAGACTTTTGATACCATGTAGAGAATAATTAGGGAACTTGACTACATATTTAAAAGTAAACGGGTGTGCACACCCGTTTACTTTTTGATATATTGTCAAGATATAGTACAAGTAAAGTGCATCCTTAGTACTATTACAACAAAAGTCGGTTGGAGGTGTTAAACGGTAGCATTTTCGTTTTATTTAGCAATTACTATTCAATCATGGACTAATTAGGCTCAAAAGATTCGTCTCGCAAATTATTCTCTAGTTGTGTTTTTAGTTTCGTAAATAGTCTATATTTAGTATTCCATACATGCGTCGAAACATTCGATGTGACGGTAGTTAAAGTTTAACACGACGAACCAAACGGGGCCTAAGATAACTTATTTGAAGGAAAAAACTCGATTAAGTGCCCCATACATCACTAAACAGTCTTCAGGCTTCTTCCCTTCAATCTTCATACTGCCACTTCATGCTTTGCTTGATTGATTGAAATGTTGGCTGATCCACTGAAGAAGGGCAACATTAAGTAGACAATGGTACACACACATTAGGCCTAAGCTCGCCTTAGCCCTTTGGAGTAATTGGAACAAGGCTTTCTGTGTAAGAAATTAGGTCAAAGCACCACACATTTTCCCACGCATGGCTCAAGATGTTGTCTTCATTGGGACCAAGGTACCTTGTGTCATCCAAATCAAAATTTTCATCTTCTTCTAACCTGCCAGCTTCCAAATTATAACGGAAGAGAGATAATATCCTGCTCGCAGTAGAACCCCACCACTGCCAAAGGACATTTGATGGGAAAGCTCTTGGACATTGATCACGTAAACGCACTCCATTCCGAATACACGACATCGCTTGTCATGGAGATGACAACTCGCCGCACAAGCTTGGAAAAGAATGAAGCGCATAGTTCTCCAGCAAGCTCATTAACAACAATATCTTCATCTTCAACTGCAGGGAATATATATGTAGGGCAGCAAAGGAGTGACACCAAAAGTTTCGTCCACAAGGCTGATATGGAGGAGTCCCTGCAGCTGCAGGGAGCGTTGCTGATATTTCTTCTTATCAATGAAATAAAATATATACCCATTGCAAAGTGTGTCGGTTTGTGAATTCACCATAGGGTAGGGTGGATCCACTGAGGTTTCTCCCCAAAAGCCGTTTCACTATTGTTTTCTTTAGGGACGAAATGTCCCCACCTGATATATTAACCACAATAGAACCCACTCCATAGTCTTTTTACACTACCATTATCTGCTCAGGCACACTCTCAGTTGCTGCTACTACATGAAGAGCTGGATGAAATCACACTGAATTAAGAACCAGATGTTTGGGCATATATTTGGAATGCTGAAACTTATTCAGTAAGGCATACAAGCAACTGAGTGGCTTTAGCCACCCTCACCCGGCTTTCAAGTGGATATGGAAAAGCTCGTGTCAGAACAAACACAAATTGTTCTTCTGGCTAGTCTTAAAGGATAGAATCAGCACCAGGGAACTCCTGAGAAGGAAAAATATGAATATAGAAGATTACAACTGCGTGCTCTGCAGCAACTCAACTGATGAGACCCTGATGCACCTTCTTTTGCAATGCCCCTTTGCACCTTCTTCTGCTAGGCATGGATAAACGTCCAAACAATCCATGATCTAGAAGCTTTTCAAGTTCTACAGAGTTTCAGGAACCAGCTCTCAATACCTTTTTTCATGGAGATCATAATTCTAATGTGCTGGGTGATTTGGAAAGCTAGAAATGACCTAATCTTCAGGCAGATCAATCCCCTTCTTCTGAATTCCAAAGAAGACTTCAGAAGAGAAATAAGATTACTCAAGTACAGGACGAAGCACATTATCTCAGATAGTTTAGATCAATGGATTGCAAATCTCTCATAGCCTGGTTTCTCCTACTCCTGTGGAGTCTTTTCTCTTTCTCTTTCTTTGTTTCCTAAGCTCGCCTTGACCTACTATTTAGCTGTTTTCAGCTCTTTGTACTTACACGTTTAATTTGGTTAAATATATTTCAGTAGGGGCTTTGCCCCTCATGTTTCTTCAAAAAAAATATACCATAACACTAGTGGTGAAAGACAATAGCCTTAACACTAGGTGCCTAAAGAGTGTCTGTTTGGTTGCAGGGACAACTGCTAGTCTTGAACACTATATAAAATATAAATAACTTATACTATACTACCCACACCTTCAAAATTTTCACTAAATTTACTTAGCTAATGTACCATCTTCACATTTCACATTGTAATGGTACAGGCCGTCCACATTGGTCTCTGCTGTTCAGTTCAGAGTTTCAGACCCACGAAGCTTAAGGATAGTTCTCATTCTCCTGTAAGGCGGTATACTTCCTTCTGGGTGACTAAATCCCCTGATGTTGCACTTGCCGTCATTATTCTTCAATCCTATCTTCTAGAAGGATCTATCTGATAGGCACAGATGTTGAGTTTGCTATGTGTATGTTACAGAATATGTGTACATGCATTATTGTGAAAAGGCCTTGTCATGGTCGGGCGCGCGTATTCCAGGCGTGGCCGGGCCCGTGACGTGCGCCGCAACGACGAGCGCGCAGCACGCGCAGTGGGCGAGCGCGAAGACGCCCGGGGCGTGGTCACCGTGAGTGGCTGAGAAGAAAAGTAGAGATAGCTTTCTGTTTTAGTTCCTAAATTAAAGAAGCCTGTTGCTCCGGTTGGTTTGAGGCCAAGGGCCATATATTCTGTACGGACGCTCAGTTGAGAATTAAGAAAGATATTACCATCTAATCTCCTAGCTCCTCTCAACTAAGTCTACGGCGGGGGCAACCTCGCCGGAGAAGACAACAGATCAAGACTACGAGTTACGTAGCCGAGTGCCGGCTATCCGAGGGTTCAAGCCCTGGACAGGCCTATTGTCTACCACTACTGTATATCTATCATCGATCTCTATATGATGATGTCCGTGTGTCATCCCTGGTATTTACGTGGTATACACATGTACCCATCCATGAACATATCATCAAAAACTGAAAGTGACAATTTTGTTTTCAGTGACTGAGTAGAAGTACTACTTTCTTCACAGAGATAAAAACAAGTGACATTTGGGCCTACTGTATGTAACATACAACGGACGTCCTGTGCTTCTCCGCCACCATCCTAATCCGATGGGGCAAATCTAGGTAGTAAAAAGCTTTGTAATTCAGCAACAAGCTGTCCAGACAGGAGTTTGGAAACTCAGGCAATTCAACTCTGAGTACAAAGTTTCATGTAGCATTGTATATTATATACATAATATGGGCATAAAATCCCAGAAAGTTACCCCTTTTCAACAAGTTTTAGTTCTTTAGGCATACTGTTTGGCGGATGAAACTAAGTCCTGGATACTGACATCTTATGCATATTTAAAAACATAAAAAAAACAGCCAACACATATACAACCATTTAACATCATACATCCAGTGGCCTCAAAACTATGGGAAGACCGAACTTAGGCTGAAGCGTTATATGATCCGCAGGTGCATGCACATAACTTGAGGAAAGTGTGAAGGAGAATTTCTTCAGGATCATGGCCATAACTGACTTTGCTTCTAACATTGCGAAGTTCTGACCGATGCATGACCTTGGTCCTATTGAGAATGATAAAAGAGCTTGTGGGGTCTTTGCTGCATTTGTGATGCCATTCTCAAACCTCAATGGATCAAAATCATTGGCATTGTCACCCCAAACCTCTTTGTCTCGGTGGAGAAATGGAATAGGTATGACAATTCCATTGCCTTTAGGTATGCTGAGGCTTCCCAATCTTATATCGGAGATAGGCTTTCTTAGCATGAGCAAAACAGGACCGTAGAGTCTCAGTGTCTCAAGGAGCACCATCGTCATCTGCAATGTCAATCTTCAGTGTTAGCAACAGCTCAAGATTATTATGAATATTGCAATAGTCACAAGTAGACACTGGAATCCACGCAAGATCTGTTCTCGATACCTCTTTCAGTTTGTTAAGCATGTCTGCAGTAGGATTTTCCTTTCCACATTCTCTCAGGACCTCCTCTCTTAGCCGTTCCTGCCATTCTGGATAAACACTAAGCAAGAACATTGTCCAGGTAAGCAAATGGGATGTGGTCTCATGGCCGGCAAAGAAGAACGTCTTGCACTCGTCTATGATCTCATCCATGGTCAGGGTCAACTCATCTCGTTTGTCTCCTTGTTCTGTTGTGAGGCAAGCCTCAAGCATGAGACCGAGCAGATCGTCTCCGTATCCACCTCCATTGGATGCCAACCGGGGCTGTATGATTGCCATGAGCATCGTCTTAATCTTCTTCTCTAGCATCCACTTCAGTCTGTTGTTTTTAGTAGGAAGATACCTGGAAGTAAAGAATTCATTAACCAAGCATTATTAGGATGCATAGAAAAAGCAAGATTACTTCTGACCAAGAAATATATTGACTTGCTTGAATCCTGGCAGTTGCACATTGAGGAGAGTTGCCATGGCTAGTGCCAGGAGCTGCTTCTGCGTATGGAAGACCTCTTTGCCCTCCTTATAACTGCTTCCAAAACCAGTATGGGATATGACGTCTGCCGTCAAGTCCTGAAATTGTTTGCTGAATTCCACTTCCACTTCTCTGCTTTCGTTCCTGGACGCAAGCTGTTCCCACTCCTTGATCAATGACTCAGCACAGCTGACCATCGTCGCCGTCATCATCTACATCGTAGAACCATATATAAATGCATTTTGAGAATGTGTCACCGGTGGGAAATGGGAAATTGCCGGTGAGCTGAAAATCGAGCAGGTTATCATTATCACCTTGAGTTTGTCCATAGCAAAAGCTGGGTTGACCACCCTTCGATGGCGCACCCAGTCAGTGCCTTCCACCAAAACCAAGCCTTTGCCGAGCATTGCCAGGATAGTCGGGTGCGCATCGTTCTTGAAGAAATGGCCCGACTTGTTAAAAAGAACCTGCCTTACCGACTCGTAATCGAGGAGGCAGATCCGGGGCTGTGGACCGAACCAGTACAGAAATGGCCCTCCTGCACGAGGTTCAAATGCAAAATCTTCAGTTCTATTCCATATGGACACGGTTGATTGACTGTGTGACAAGGTAGACTAAGATATGTTCACCCCCTATGCTATACATACTAGAGAATTAACACTTGTAGCAAGCCATGCAAACTGTATATTATCACTGTCTCTAGATTTTTAATGAAGAGATCTTCTGTAATTCTGTCTCTCTGGTATAGGATTATTTTTCGTTTCAGTGTGTTGCACTGCCTGGAGCCAAGTGCAGTTTTCCCGGAGCAATACTAGTAGTACAGAAAAGTTGTGCTAGCATGAAATTAGTGAAAAATATGTCAAGCAGAGCAGGAAGAGCCGAACAGAGCACACACATATAAGTAAGTACATAACATTAAACATCTGGAGACAGTGGTTGTATCCTATCATCCCTATGATTGAAAAAACAGACATTACCGTACTGTTGCTTCCAGGTGAGGAAGTGGGGCATCACCCTGGGGAGGTAGTTGTGGTCGCGGACGTCCAGCCGAAGCGCGTCGGCCGCCGCCTTCATCCTCCTCATCTCGTGGTTGTTGCCCCTGAGGAAGCTGCAGGGCGGTCCGCGGACCCCCTGCGCCCTGAACATGCCGGCCACGGCGCGGGGCCGCCACAGGAGGCGCACCACGGCGTAGTCCCAGAGCCAGGCCGCCGCCAGCGCCAGGAGCGCCGTCGCCGAGGCCACGAGCAGCACGGACGCCATGGCCGCACACGGTTTGAGGCCTTGATTGGCGTCCGCTCTGTTTCCGCTCACGGTGGCAGTGCCGTGCCTTGGCCGTCTCTAGGCTGTGATATGACTATATGAGAGATTTGGTTTGACCCATTGCAGCTCCTCAGCGAAGCCAAGGGAAAAAAAAAGAACAATAGAACTGCTCCAAATAGCGACGGAGAACTGTTTCGGACTGAACTGGCTATGCCGAAAACGTACTTCTTTTGCTTGCAGAAATCACCATCATCCTTATCTCTGGGTTTATTTTTGCAAGTGGATCGGACATGGATGCCCGGCAACTCGAATATGACATATTGAGCTAGCCAAATTTGACATCGGATACGTCACTCTGAGAGCTACATTATATTAGTTAAAAATTGGATGGAGATGGAGCCTGCCACAACCGCAAATCATCGATTCTGTTGGCTGCCGTGAAGTCACCGGTGACAATATTATTCGTTGATTTATTGTTTGAGAAAAATACTGATAGAAAAAATACAGCTTATAAAATAAGCGAACATGCTCGACATTGATACCAAGCTCATGAGTCACGAATCATGACCATTCGGGCTTGGTGGTCTCACTCTCACAAGAAAATAAGGCTTGCACACTCCCACTTCTTTTTAGGGAGTGTTTGGTTGGGTGTTAAACTTTAACAAATACTATAGCATTTTGTTTTATTTGATAATTAATGTTTAATTATAGACTAATTAGGCTAAAAAATTATCTTACAAATTATTCTTTATCAGTGTTTTTAGTTTTATAGATAGTATATATTTAGTACTCTATGTGTCCAAACATTCGATGTGACGAGAGTTAAAAAATTAAGAGAAACCAAACAGAGCCTTAGGAGCAACATCTACAGAAAAAAGGCCATCAACCGTAGCGAATTAGGATACGCTCCTCATGACCTCGTAGACTTGGATGCACCGTTTAGAAAACACAAGAAATATAAACTATGGTGAAAGACATGCCGGCAGAAAAAAGCACCGGGTCCAGATGACTTCATATGAGTTTTCTATAAATAAAATGTTGGTCGATTATCAAAGGAGACTTGATACAAGCGATCTTGAGCTTTTACAGCCATCGAACCACAAGACTGAACTTATAATCAATGATGAAGCAAACATCGTCCTGTTGCCCAAAACACAAGATGCAACATCACTCTCTGATTATAGACCCATAAGTCTCATCAATAGGGTTACCAAAATCATCACAAAAATTTTAGCAAATAGACTGGCACCCCACATGAACTCCCTAGCTAGTGTCACATGCTCAAAATGCTTTCATCAAGAAGAGATGTATTCATGATAATTCATCAACGCACAAAAAGTATATATGCACCTACAAACTAAATGCACACTCTCTATTTTACTCTAGCTTCGTCAACTGCCGCCAAAAAGCAGCCGCACGCGGTGCTCTCTATACGTTTTTGAAGGCAGTCGGCAGGGAAGTTCCCTACCTATTTTTTGTTTTTTTTGTTTTTTGTATTTATGAACAACAAAAGAATAAAGTATTTACAGGGAGTTACAGAGCCCTCAGGGCCAAAAGAAGAAAAACGAAAAGTATTAGAGCTTATTCTCACACCAAGATTTCAAAGGGCCTGCAATTCTGCTCTTAGCCTTGATACAAACCAGACTAAGTTCTTCTTTTAGCGGTAATCGCCATTGTAGCAAGGAGTGCTCTCTATAGGTGGATAGGTAGCCTCGCTTACCCAACCCAACAAACACAGAGCAGGCCGTGCCGTGCATCTAACCCCCACGCCCACCCAGGCTTTCACGCCGAGTGGACCGTGCGTCCCAGTGCTGGGCCAGGTGGGCTGAAGGGTGCTCGCCCTGCACTCAACGATGCCCGCCCGTGGGTAGCAGTAGCACTCGCCCAGCGCCAGGAACTCGCCTGCCACGGTGCTCGCCACTCCAGTGCTGCTCGGTCCAGCGTCTGCTAATCGGCCAGGCCGAGTAGCCCAATCGGCCAAGCCGATTTCCAGTACAGCAGTAATTTTGTTTTGATCACTGAAAAAAAAAAGCAATTTTGTTCTGTGTGTTTCTTGCGTTTCTTCGATTTGTTTTGAGTGCCACTGTACTAATTAAGGAACTTTTCTCAATCTTCGGTCACTCGTTGGCCTGAGGGTCTCAAGTTGGGCTTTTGCCTTTCTGTGGTGGAGGTGGAGAGCGTCGTTTCCGGGTTTTAGGTGTTGCACCGGTTCTTGATGTGTAGAGGTGTCCATATATTCCAAGTAAACATTCAGCTACTAGTTGGCTCGAGGGCATCTCGCTTGAAGTATTTTAAGTTTTTGAAGGTGATTTTAGAATGGTGATCATTTCAAGAGAAATCTTGAATTGGCTTCCATTCACCTCCTCTCTAGTCGCCTTGTTCGGTCCTTTGAAATCTGTTACTCCGTACTTTCCTCGGAGAGAAAAAAAACAAGTGACATTTGGGATTACTGTACATAAATGCACATTCTGTGCTTCTCTACCTACGAAATCATGGCAACCATCCGAATCCGAATCCGCAAATCTATAGGCAGTAAAAAGATCTGTAATTCAGCATAGCTGTCCAGGCAAGAGTTTGTAAACTCAGGTAATTCAACTCAGAATGAACTCTGAATACAAAGTTTTATGTAGCATCGTATATTGTATACATAGTATGGGCATAAAGTCCCAGAAAGTTACCCATTTTCAACAAGTTTTGGTTCTTTAGGCGTACTGTTTGGCGGATGAAACTAAGTCCTAAATACTGGCATCGATCTTATGCATATTTAGACATAAAATTTTCAGCTAGCATCATACATCCAGTGGCCTCAAAACTATGGGAAGACCGAACTTAGGCTGAAGCGTTATATGATCTGCAGGTGCATGCACATAACTTGAGGAAAGTGTGAAGGAGAATTTCTTCAGGATCATGGCCATTACTGACTTTGCTTCTAACATTGCGAAGTTCTGACCGATGCATGATCTTGGTCCTATTGAGAATGACAGAAGAGCCTGTGGGGTCTTTGCTGCATTTGTGATCCCATTCTCAAACCTCAGTGGATCAAAATCATTGGCATTGTCACCCCAAACCTCTTTGTCTCGGTGGAGAAATGGAATAGGTATGGCAATTCCATTGCCTTTAGGTATGCTGAGGCTTCCCAATCTTATATCGGAGATAGGCTTTCTTAGCATGACCATAACAGGAGTATACAGTCTCAGTGTCTCAAGGAGCACCATCGTCATCTGCAATGTCAATCTTGAATGTTAGCAACAGCTAAAGACTGCGCGGTCATATGTCACATTAGTCTAGTGATGAAGACATTAATATAGTTCCTTCAAAAAAAATGAAGACACTAATATTATGAATATTGCAATAGTCACAAGTAGATAGGGGAATCCATTCAAGGTCTGTTGTCCATACCTCTTTAAATTTGTTAAGCATGTCTGCAGTAGGATTTTCCTTTCCACGTTCTCTCAGGACCTCCTCTCTTAGCCGTTCCTGCCATTCTGGATACACACTGAGCAAGAACATTGTCCAGGTAAGCAAACGGGATGTGGTCTCATGGCCGGCAAAGAAGAACGTCTTGCACTCGTCTATGATCTCATCCATGGTCAGGGTCAGGGTCAACTCATCTCCTTTCTCTCCTTGTTCTGTTGTGAGGCAAGCCTCAAGCATGAGACCGAGCAGATCGTCTCCATATCCACCTCCATTGGATGCCAACCGGGGCTGTATGATTGCCATGAGCATCGTCTTAATCTTCTTATCTAGCATCCACTTCAGTCTGTTGTTTTTAGTAGGAAGATACCTGGAAGTAAAGAATTCGTCAACCAAACATTTGTAGGATGTATAGAAGAAGTAACATTACTGCTGAGTGCTAACTAAGAAATATATTGACTTGCTTGAGTCCTGGTAGTTGCACGTTGAGGAGAGTTGCCACGGCGAGTGCCAGGAGCTGCCTCTGCGTATGGAAAACCTCTTTGCCCTGCTTATAACTGCTTCCAAAACCAGTATGTGATATAATGTCTGCCGTCAAGTCCTGAAACAGTTTGCTGAATTCCACTTCCACTTCCCTGCTTTCATTGCTGGATGCCAGTCGTTCCCACTCCTTGATCAATGGCTCAGCACAGCTGACCATCGTCGTCGTCATCGTCTTCATCACAGAACCAATAAGACATAAAAGCAGTTTGAGAAACCAGTGGAGAAATTGGAGGGGTGTGCTGAAAACCGATCAGGTTATCATTATCACCTTGAGCTTGTCCATAGCGAAAGCTGGGTTGACTACCCTCCGGTGCCGTACCCAGTCGGTGCCTTCCACCAAAACCAGCCCTTTGCCGAGCAATGCCAGGATAGTCGGGTGCGCATCGATCTTGAAGAAATGGCCTGACTTGTTAAAAAGAACCTGCCTTACCGACTCGTAATCGAGGAGGCAGATTCGGGGCTGTGGACCGAACCAGTACAGGAAGGGCCCTCCTGGACAAAGTTGTAGAATGAAAACCTTCAGTGTCATTCCATATGGACATGCATGGTTGATTGATTTTGTGACGAAAACGCAAGGGAGGAGGTAGAGTAAGATATGTTCATCCCTATACTACATACTAGAGAGTAGAGAGTTAATCAATACTTGTATCAAGCCATGACCATGACCATGGAAACTGTATATTATCACTGTCTCTAGATTCAGTGAAGAGTAAGATATGTTCATCCCTATACTACATACTGGAGCCAAGTGCAGTTTTTCCCTTAGCAACACTAGTAGTACAGAAAAGTAGTGCTAGCATGAAAGTAGTGGAAAATATCTCAAGCAGAGCAGGAACAGCCGAACAGAGCATTCATAACTAACATATGGAGACTGGAGACATCGGGAGACGTACAGTATGATACTTGATGTCCTATCTAGTCAGTAGTCTTATACTCTTTATTATATCCTAGGAGTAGTATACATATGACTGAAGAACAGGCATACCGTACTGTTGCTTCCAGGTGAGGAAGTGAGGCATCACCCTGGGGAGATAGTTGTGGTCGCGGACGTCCAGCCGAAGCGCATCGCCCTCCGCCCTCATCCTCCTGACGTCGTGGTTGTTGCCCCTGAGAAACCTGTAGGGCGGCCCGCGGACCCCCTGCGCCCTGAACATGCCGGCCACGGCGCGGGGCCGCCACAGGAGGCGCACCACGGCGTAGTCCCAGCGCCAGGAGCGCCGTCGCCGAGGCCACCAGCAGCACGGACGACGCCATGGCCGGGCCGCGGACGGTGACGGTTTGATCGCCTCGCGCGCTGTGGGGAGAAGTGAGGCCTTGGAAGTTGGAACGGGAGGGGAGGAGCTGGAGGGAGTGGAGGTATATCATATATAGCATCCACCCTGTTCACGGTGGCGGTGGTGGATGCCGTGCCGTGTGTGGGCTTGTTACTGTGAGATTGACTATACGTGGATCTCGATATAGAATCGGTTTGGCCCATTGCAGTTGTAGTGTACCACCTCAGTGTCTGTGCGCTGTCGAAGCGGGAAAAAAAGGAAACTGCTCGAATTGCGAAGGAGACAGGACTGGCAGGCTATGCCAAAACGTTGTAGTCTTTTCCTTGCAGAAATCGTCGTCAATCTCGGTTAATTTGCGAGTGGACATGGACGCCCCGGCAACCCGAATGTGACACATTGGAGCCACCCGCCACCCAAAATTTGACACCTGCCGCAACCGCAAATCATCACTGATACCGAGCTATGTCATGGTCATGTACTCCAAGCATGCAACTTTCCCTGACGAGTGACAAAACACCTCACGGTTGCCTTTGCCTAGTGCCTAGCTATAGGATAGGAAAACCCAGCCAGCTCGGGCCTGTTTGTCGTCATGAGCTACGTTGCACCCCATTAATACAGTGGTTGTTGGTTTGGATCAAAAGTCATCTATACTATAATTGAAAATTTGTTTAAGCTAATTTCTTCCTTCAAGATCAACAATTCACAGTCTACCTATTGCGGATGCAACGGCTGAAAATAAAAGTTTGATGAGGCTTTCCACTCCCCGCTCTCCCTCATCCACGCTCGCGCGGCCCTCATGATCGCGACGCCCAACACCGTGGGTTCGAGTACGGCACCCACCGAAAAAATTCCTCCCTTTTCTACTTTCCACGATCAGTCCACCTAGGTCAAGCACAATTCAAATCAATTTTGAATCCACCCCGCCTGCCGCCACGATCTCCGCATCCCTTCCTCTAGGAGCGCGTCAGTGATCTACGCCACGATCTACGACCGCAGCGTCGAGGTGACGTGACGAGCGCAGAGATCGAATCCTATCCCACCCCAACGCCGAGGAGGCACGGCGTGGTCATCGGCATAGGTGGCCTGATGGAAGAGTTCCGGTGTTCTCGGCAGGCAGAGGCGGATCAACATCGTGGTTGTCCTCGTGTCGACGTGCCGGCTGGATCAGGGCATTGAGCCTGTCGGATTGACGTAGCAGCCTTCCCTCGACGCACCGCCACAGTGATCGGGGCGACATTCACCCCTGCCTCCCGCAAGCCGTCGCGCTCGGCTTCGGCCGTGGCTGCCACGGTGACTCAGGGCTTCCAGGTGTTTCACATCGACGACACCGATCGAGGGCTTCGAAGGATGATGGCTTCGGCTCCATCGCGCTATACCAATGCCTGCAGAACACGTCGTCGATAGGGCACGGCGGCGTGGATAGGGCACACCACTCCATCGCTGAGGAGGGAATTCGTGGCTGACATTTTGGTGAGTCGTGCAAATAAATGTTATGACAACATCTCTGAAAATATCCAATATTTGGTTAAGGAGTTAGGGAGGATGTAAATATGTCTAGAGATATAAAAATAATATAAACGACAAACTCTGCAAAAACAAATTAGTTCTTTTAAAAGCATTCCCTAAAAAAACGTGGCGTTAGCATAGGCATTATACTAGTGATTGGAAATACTAAACAGATAAGCTCAAACGAACATGCTACTTCAGCCCCCAGCGCACACCTCAGAGCATGTTTTCAGGCATCCCACATGGTGCGGAGCAGCATCACTGAAGTATAGCCTCGTCGAGAGCAAACACACCAACATTCAAGCACCAAGGCCAGGCAAACTAAAGCAAGTGGAGGACCTTGACCAAACTTGTCAACTATAAAGTTGTCGATCACATTAATATTTTGGTATAAAGTTTGTTTTATCTAGCTTTATATAAAATTTATAAAATATTTAGACAATTATTTTCTTCGGATAAGTATGTTAACAGTACCACATCTATGAATTGAATAATTTCTACACACCACCTCGAAAAATAGTAATTTGGTTTGTGCTCATGCGGATACTGATTTGTTATGACAGAAAAACATTGTTCCTTAGCTGAAAAAATATAGTTGGTAAGTTCTTTGCTTGAAATTATCAGTCGTACTTTTTCATCCAAGGAATGTCATAAGATAAGTTGTTCCATCTATATTGATAGATTAATGGAGACATGCGTCATAAGATGACACTCTGTGTAAATAGCTGATTTATAGATATAGTCTTTTTAAGAGTTTATATCAGTGTTTTAAGAATCGACCAGTTAATTTATCGCCACGCTGCTCAAAGGATTCGATGGCTAGCACTCAAGAGATTTATACTAGTTTAGGATGAAGCTCTACGTTCAGTGCCAAAGACATGTGAGTACGTGTTCCTCAATACCAAAGTGCTCCAAAAGGCTTACAACAAGAGGTATGTAAGCTACGGTCCTACGGGTAGGAAGTGTTCGAGGAATGAGAGATCGATCGTTCGAAGTCAATCGTTTGGAAGAAGGCTTGACTCCCATTTATAGTTGCAAGGGCTAGGTTACATGCATAGGAGTAGGGTTCTCCCAGCCCGAGTGGCTAGGAGCTCGAGAGAGGGAGAAGCTACTGTGCTTGTTAAGCAGTCCATCTAGTCTTGTCATCACATCAGGGTATGATCGTCTTGAGCTTGCTATTTACGCTAAGGCATGGCTTACGGTGGTGCTACTACTCCAGCCATGGTGGCGCAACGGGAGTGGTGGTTGCTCACTAACTCCCATGCCCAATATGGCTTGCTCTTGGTGTCATTGTGGCTTCCATCCTAGCATTTCCCTTCTTCGGGGAGAAGTCATGATGTCGTTGTATGGGGAGAGTGGTTGTCTCTTTCCCCAATCTCCTAGGGTCGGATCAGGGGCATATTATCTGATCAAAGTGGGAGAGCTGACTTCCATTGTGTCCTCATGTTGTGGTGGGCATGATCGTACGCCGTCCATCAGGCTCGACAGAACTTGTCGGTGTTGAGCCACGTTGGGTGACGTAGTTGCACTCTGGTGTGGTCTTTTCCATCAACGGGTGCTGATCGAGGTGACACTCTATCCTAGGGCTGGAGGGTTAGCTATCGTCCTATTGTACTTGGTGGAGTACAATGGCTATAGGTGGTCGAAGGCACCACGCAGTGTGAGGTCGAGGGAGCCCTCGTATGGCTCGAGGGCGAGGAGTAGAGGCAGGCCATGTTTAGCTAGGTTGTGGCTAGCTAGGTAGTCTCTTAGGCCATGCTTTGGGATATCCCGTTTACATAACTCCAACAATTTACATCTATAAATGTTTAACAAAGGCTAGTGTTTATCTGAGACAAATCTAGCCGTTTATTGAGGCACACCTCTAAAATGCTTAACTTGATCAATTAGGGGCTATCTCCTAAAATATTTTGTATAGTGATCACTACCCTCCCTGTGGCTATACATATCCAACAGGGCTGGACTCAACAGGTGCACGAGGCACGACCTGATAAAGTCTGGTCCGAGGAGAACACGACCTACTAAGGTTTGTGCTTGTGCCGACTCGGCTCACAACCCAGTGTTGTGCCTAGGCTCGATTAGACCTCGACACGGTGTGCTAACACGAGCATGGCATGGGGTCAGCCTATTAGACCCACTCTGGAGCAACTATAACCCTTAACATAATACGCCCTTATCATTTTTATCATGTGTAACTCCTCAATATTCCTTATATTTGTCTGCCTCTTCTTCCTCATTGCCCCTCCTCCCCCATCTCTCCCTCCCCGCTTCATCAAGCAGCCGTTCCCTGACGCCGATCCACCCCCTCATCTCTCCCTTCTTTCTCTCCACTTCGTCAAATAGCTGAGCATCAGTCCTTCATCCTGACAATGATCCACCCTCGGGCTCTTGCTTCCCAGTCCCTACTCTATCGAGCGGCAAAGCACTAGTCCCCCGACCCTAAGACCACTCCACTCACTCCTAGTTAGGAGCGACAGTGGCACCTAGGAGCGGTCAAGCCACCATCCCGCGCCCCTAAGGGTGGTGGCGGAAGCTAGGATCAACTGCGGCTCTGTGAGTGTGCTTGAGTTCAATCTATGTAAAATCAATTGTATTTCTGAACTTTTTTTTGACAATTTTTTTTAGAATTTTGTACTGGGATGAACTGCTGTTCGGGCGGCTGGAATGGGCTACCGGGCTGCCAAGCTTATTAGGCCAGCACAAACAGAGTTAGATGCCTGCCTAGGTTGCACGACAGCCGGCATGGCTATGTTGTGCCTTTCATGCCCATTAACGTGTGCTACGATCTGTAAAGGTCGCTAGAGAAATGGCAGCATGCATGTCGTCATTTCCTAATCACGTTGGTTTCGCTGATCCCTTATGACCCCTTATGACATTTTCAATGGCTAATTATTTGGCTAGCTATTATGATGTGGATAGTGAAAAAGTAGAAGAGAGAATAGTCATTAGCAACGAACAAGTAGCTAATCATCTATTTTCACGCTGTTCAAAAATATGTGAGAGGAATATATGGATTCAATAGTATATAGAATAAATAAAAAAAAAATCGTTACTTTTATTTCTCACCTCCAAAGGCAGAGAAATGAGGCTGTAAAAGGACACGCAGAGAGACGGAAGAAGGCAACACAAAACAGACACCAAAGGCATGCAGCAGGCCCCGCGGATCGGAATGGGGTCGCAGTTTTGTCCGTGCGTGCCTCAGCTCGTGACCTCCTCGACCCCGGCCTGCAGCCTGGCCCTGGCTCCCCGGCCCACACGACACGCCCACCACAAGGATCTCCGTTCTCCGGTGCCGACGATCTCCCGGCCTCCTCCACAGCACTACTAGCTAGCAATCAGCCAGCGGCGGCAGCAGCAATGGCGGACGACAACACGGTGACGCTGGTCCGCCTCATCCTCGCCATCATCCTCCCACCGCTCGGCGTCTTCCTCAAGCACGGCCTCAAGGTTCGTCCACGATCCGCCGCCTGCCTGCCTGTCGCTAGCTCGACGTCCGACGTATCGTCGTCGTAGGAAGTAGGAACAGACCAACACCGCACGCACGCCGCCGGAGGGAATTTGATCAAATTCACGTCGATCGTGCTGATCGATGAATAATCCTTTTTGTTTGCATTGTGGTTGTTTTTGGTATGTGCATGCGCCCCGTACGTACGTGTACGTGCAGTTGGAGTTCTGGATCTGCCTCATCCTGTCCTTCTTCGCCTACCTGCCGGGGATCATCTACGCCGTCTGGGTGATCATCAAGAAGGACGACGACTAGCTAGCCTATGCATGAGTGACTGATCAACGCCACATGACCGCCGGACCACTGCACGCCGGCCAAGGCAGGCATCGACGTCCGTGCATTAGCCTTTTTAGCAGTAGCTAGCAGTGTACACGATTATTGGGTTAATTATTCCGGCTTTCGCTGGAAACAACATTTTTTTTATCTTTTTTTAATTAATTGTAAGTGTAAGTATAGGGAGGAGGAGAAGGGGTGACTATTAAAGGAGTCGTCCACCGCAGTTGTAGCTAGGCTTGTTTAATTCTGAGGATGCATGCAGCAAGCTAGTAGTATACTTTCTTGTCTTTGCTGCGAGTACAGCAGTACACTAGACTTGTGGCGATGACGACGCAGCTAACTTGAAGTGTTCCAGACGCTGACGCAGCGTTGAGTGCAAGCAAAAGCTGACTAGCTGAGGCGTGCATGGAAACGGGTCAAGCAGTCAGACAGAGAGCCTGCAGTTTCAGGGTTTTTCTTTGCGGATGACTGACGCATCTCTTATCATCTCATCAGGCAGTTTTGTAAAGTTCAATATGAAGATGCGTCCAATGAAGAAAGCTAGCACGCTTCAATTATTTGGACAAGAAAAGCAACGGTTTTGATCTTATTTAACAAGCTCATTATTAAGAGCAACCGCAATGTGCTGCAAAAGTGGTCCATAAGCCTTTAAATATTCTCTATAGACTGGTTGATACACTGTGAGAGTAGTCAATAGGGTAGTCCATAGCATCAGCTATCCATATGCTTATGGGCTGACCATAGGAATAGAAAAACAATTCTTTCTCTCTCTCCCTTATCTCCTACCTTGCTGCAATGGCCGGCCGGACTGTTGGTTATCTTTTTTTTATGTGTTAGTGGGCTCCACCTTATGGTTGAACATTGTGAAAGAGGAGATAGTTATGGACTACTGATACTGGACCCCTCCTTATGGACTACTTTTGCCATATACATTGAGCTTGCTCTAAAAGGATGGAACATTGTGGCGCGCCGCGCAACCATATGCATGTATCATATCCACCGTATATCAGTCAATCTATACAAACAGACCTGATAACAAATAAATTAAACCCAAATGAACACCACACCACACCACACCATACCACCAAGCAAATAAATCAGACAATGCAAAGACACACTTTGCCTCGAGTCCCGCGACTCTTTTGATTTTGAGACCCGCCGGCCACGCGTACGCATTCGAACAGAGACCAGAGACAGAGACTATACGCTGCAAACCAACCGCCCGGCCGGCCGGCTAGTATTTGTGCTGGAAGTCCTCGGTGGCGGTGGTGGGCTGGTACCCAACGCCATGGCGGTTATTCGGGAACACCATGAACACGTACCCGGCGACGGCACCAACGACAGGCGGGAGCACGGCCATCATGGTGCGCTCGCTGAGCTCGAGCGCCGGGTAGAGGCAGGCGACGGTGTCGGCGTCGAGGAGCGCGATGGCGGCGAACACGAGCAGCGCCAGCGCGGCGTGGACGAAGTCCCCCGCGCGGAGGCGGTACGGCGACAGGTCCCTGGCGGCGGCGTCCGGGTCGGTCGCGAAGGTGCGGAGGCCCCGCGGCGTCACCACGCCGTAGTAGACGCGGCCGTCGGCGCCCACGTAGCTGTCGGTGAAGGAGGAGAAGGCGCAGGAGGCGCCGCAGAGCGCCACCAGCGCGCCGCTCAGCACCTTGTTGAGCGCCAGCGCGCAGTGCCCGTTGTTGGTCACCAGCGGGGAGAGGAACTGGAACATGAACACCGTGCCGCTCGGCAGCAGCTTGATCAGGTCCGCCACGCCTCGCAGCGCGCGGTCCGCCACCCTCACGCTCACGCTCCGTGGCGCCGCCATGTGTGTATATAGTGTATATATCCTCTTTGATTTGATCGGTCGGTCGATGGATGGATGGATAATCTATCGATCCTCTAGCTGCTAGTTATTAATTGCAGTTGCTGCTCTGTGTTCTTGCTGTGTGTGACAGCGGGTTATTAGTTGCAAATCAATTGCAATTGTGCTCGATCAGCAGGCTTTACTTGGCGAGAGATAGGATAGGAGTAGGAATCATGCATATGGTACGATGCAATGCAACGATTTATAGGGACGGGCACGTCATGCATCGTGTGGACGGGGGAGAGCGCGAGGAGGAAATGGAAGGGTTGCTTGGAAGGATCATCGATCGATCTGTTTCCGGGGGGGCGGGCGGCGGGCGTTGCTTGGTTTGCATTGCTTGCACTCCTGGGCGACACGGATCGATCGGTGATCAGTCGGTGGCCTTTCTGCATGCTTCAAGCAGCAGCAGAGCAGGGGATGACACATCACACATGCATAGCTTGAGGTTCTTGCACCGCCGGTCTCTGTCCAGTCGATCTCTACTTCCACACAATCGAATATACACACACGCACTGCAGCTTGCTATCGCTTTTGCTTGGCATGCCAAGTGAAGAGAGGTCCGATAGAATTTGCTTGCTTTGTTTGCAAGATATAAAGATATATACTATCTTGGCAACATGGGTTGGACTTTGCACTAGCTAACATATAGCTAGCACACCTACACCTATATGTCTCTAGATAGCAGCTGCTTGCTTGTTTGAGGCCGGTAACTATTCCTCATCCTACTGGAATGGAAGGTCGAATGCGTAGCACCGGGGTTCTTACTTGTCCGGCTGGCTGAAAACAAAAAAGATATTGCTGATGCTGATTTGTTTTGAGAAAAAAATATATTATTATTTTATAATTAAAAAGTAGTGCTGATATAATTAGAAAAAGATAGCATGACGACGTCTATGTCAAGTTCCCGAATCCCAATTCCTAACCCATTATTCGTGCGGGGCTCTTTTGACACGACTACTTCATAACGTTGTTGTTGTTGCGCGGTGGGAATGTCCGTTATTCTGCTATGCCGGAGGACACCAGCACGTTTACACGGCACAACAGAGAGAGAGAGAGAGAGAGAGAGAGAGAGAGAGAGGAGAGTTTCCGGTTGTTTGGGCAATTTTTACATGGCAGTATTCATGCCATCGCCGAGGAGATTCTGTTTCCCTTTCCCGGCGGCCGTCTCCGACTCAAAACGAGCACACCAAACGGGGAAAATGTGTTTTCTTTTCTGGTCTAGGAGTATATATAACGCTCCCAACGGGGAAAATGTGTTTTCTTTTCTTCGGTTCCTTAATTTCCACATTACTCTTTTGAAAGCGCACTAAAGACAAAAAAAAAATATGCCAAGGAGACATGAAATGATTTGCCATAATGTAAGGCTTCAAATTTTTGTAGATTGTGAGAGTGACATGCACTCTTATTTATCTTAGGTCAAACTATTATAAGTTTTCTCAAGTTCATTGAGACAAGTGTGTTAACATTTACGGCTTTAAATGAGTATATAAAAACATTGCATAATGTATCTAAGACATATATAGTTATTTGATATCATAAATAATATTGTTTTCTCTATAAATTCCATCAAATTTTTGATAATTTGACTTAGGACAATTCAAAGTAAATACATGTATTTACGATGTATGCAGTACATTAGCGGATTTAGGATTTTAATCATGGGGGTACAGACGAAAACGATATAGTTTATCAATATGGACATAACATAATTAGATCACCAAACGATGATAAAATAGTTGTGAATGTATAGCAGACTAGCGATTGTTTATAATAATGTATTATAACATGTACATGTTATTAAAGGGTATATATACTAGATGTTTTCAAAAGAATTTGGGGGAACATATGTACCCCTATGCTGCTACTGTATCATCGTGATGTTCTTCTTTTTTTTTTTTGGAGAGGAATAATCGTGATGTTGGTTTCGCCTAGGCTGAGTATGGGCTGCCATTGTGAAGTGTCTATTCATTCTCATTGCTGGCGGGAGCCCAATAGATTTAGGAGTCTCGACAGCTTCGCAATTTCCGCCTCAATCTCCGGAAGATTTGGCCCACCTCCAGTGGTGGTGCGGTGCAGCCAATTCATTCAGGAGAAGGACGGGGCGTGGGCGTGGGAACAGGTTACTAGACCCGGTCCAACCATAGACCGCGTAGGCTAACCAAGCCAACCCAAAGCCAAACGCAAAGCGCAACTGCGCAAGCGGTCGAGCTCGAGCCCAATCCAGCAGAACCCCCCCCCAACCCTAGCTCCCGACTCGAGCCGATCGACCCCCCGCCCCGATCCGATCCGATCCGATCCCCACCGTCGACGACCCCTCCGCCGCCGGAGCCATGGTGTCCTCCTCCTTCCCTGACGCCGACGCGTACGGCAACGGCGACTCCGACGACCTCGACTTCCCCGTCGACCCAAACCCCAACCCGGTCTTCTCCTCCTCCCCCGTCGCCGCCCCCGCAGCAGCGGCCCCCGCGTCCGGTAGCGGGGCCGGGGCCGGGGAGCGGCGCCCGCTGTTCCAGCGCCTGTGGACGGACGAGGACGAGATCGTGATCCTGCGCGCCTTCGCCGAGTTCACGGCGCAGCGGGGCACCTCCTTCGCGTCGCACCAGTACGACACCACCCCCTTCTACGAGGACATGCGCCGCCGCCTCAACACCGGCTTCACCAAGAACCAGCTCGTCGAGAAGATCCGCCGGCTCAAGCGCAAGTACCGCAACTGCGTCGAGCGCCTCCGCGTCGCCGGCGCCGGATTCACCTTCCGCTCCCCGCACGAGCAGGCCATCTTCGAGATCGCCCGCACCATCTGGCGCCCAGCCTCCGACAAGCACGGCCGCGACTCCGACGACGAGGGAGGCGGCGTCGCCCACGACGGCCACTTCGCCATCGCCCCCTTTGGGATCGACGTTGCCGCCGCCGCCGCCGCCAACGGGGAGTCCGCCAAGTCCCCGACCTCGAGGCCACGCCGTGGCCGCCGCCGCCGCACGGGCGACTTCCCCGCCGACGCGGTCACCGAGACGCTCGCGCTGCCGCCGGCGCCCATGCAGATGCCGGTGATGACCGAGGACGCGCTCCCCTCCTTCCCGCAGGTGACCGCGGCGTCGGTCATGGACGGTGGCGGCTGCGGCCTCAGCGTGGACCCACCCTCGGGGCTGCCGGGCGCGCTGTCAGCAGCGGCGGCGGCAACGGCCGTATCCGGCAGCAGCACCGCCGAGAACCCCATCCTGGCGGCGATGTTCAAGGAGATGGTCCGCGCGATGCTGACCGTCGGCGGCGGCGGCAGCACGGCGCTTCTGGGGCTGGAGCCGCCGCCCCCTATCGCGGGGGTGCCGATGGAAGGGGAGAAGTGGCGGCAGCAGCGGATCCGGGAGCTGGAGGTGTACCTGCGCCGGATCGACCTGCTGCAGGACCAGGCGAGGGCGGCGCTGGAGGAACTCAGGTCCGCGCCGCACGCCGGAGGCATGAACACTTGATCGATCGTCTTGGGTTCGTCGGTCTTCTTGCAGATAGAGCATCGTTCATAACCAACCATAAGAAAGGATCATTTTACTGGTAGAATTTCTCTAGGCTCGAGCAGCAGCAGAACAAGGGGGGTTTATCGTCTGTAATTCTGATTTTCTGTCTGCACTTGCAGACTAGCCGCGTCTCGTCTTTCTTATTTATTATATATAAAATAACTTATAAAGATTGTCCTACCGTGCCTATCTATCCTATTTAAAATTTACAAAAAGAATGTACGAGCTCAGCTGCCAGTCTTTTCACTGCACATGGAACATCATCGCACCGCTGCTGTTCGTTGATGCAACCCGACAATATGGATACGATCATACGAGGAATCTATAGGAGTGCATCAAAGCATTTCGCATCACTCTGAAAAAAGTGCAGCTGAGGTATTGTACTTGGCAAACACAGTCACATGACACTATCTGAAGACGGACGAGAATACGAAGCCATACTTTTGGTCCTCGGAGTCGTAGCATGAGAGGATGATGATATTCCGCAAGTAATAGATGCACAGACCCAACTTCAATCCAACCTCAGGCACAATTGTGGCAGAGGCACTCAGGAGACACACCAAAGAGAGCTTTTTTTTGTGTTTTATTATCTTGCTCTTCTCGAAATAATATAGAATTTACTACGCTGATAGCAAAAATGCTGGACATTTGTTGCTCCAGTAGTATTTGGGGCAAATTCAACAGGGTATTCACGTGCTTTGATACTTCCCTTGATTGTGACCTATCACTGTCACACAAAACTACCCGATAACTTAATACTATTAATTATGACTAATCATTTCATCTTTTCTGGCTGCCACTCATCGGTGCATATCAAGATATCTATCCGAGACAGATCACAGGAAAAGAAGATTTAACTTTTCCTGGAGCATCAGTAGTTGCCGTATCCGCTGTTGTGATTAAGGACAGCGGCTGCCAGCCTGAAGGATGAGGCACAAGCCATTTCTTTCGAACGATAACGATATGCAGAACCTGCAGAATGTCGCCCAGTGCATATTGCTGCATGCACGATCTCTTCAAGATCATTGCAGCTTGGTACCTATACCAGAAAAAGGAAATGCAAATATGTTGCTGGCATTCCAGAATAAAATGATGAAATGATTAGCACAAGAGAAGGTACAAATACTAACCTTGACTGAGAATTCATCATTGCAGAGTGGCCATCGGGGGATGAAATGTACTTGTAAACTGTCTCTAGCTCGTCTGTGGGATTCTTTGCTTTGGTATTTGTTACATTCACACATTTCCAGAGGCTCTCGTCTTTTGCGACAAATAATGGCATGTCATTTAGTAATTTCTTCATAACGACAGCTTCACGTCGAATGGCAAGTTCAAGAGCCTTCTTAACATCAAAACCTGTTAAATTCAGGTCTCCATAACATATACAGTCTGCAATGTTTGTTTCTGTTGGGAATATCTTTTCAGTCTTCAATATGTCCAACGCTTGCAATATTATTCCTACTTCAGGCTCAGCAGAATTTGGCAGATGCCTTGGCTTATCTTCAGAGTGTTCAGAGCTTTGCATATCACTGGATATATTAGGTTGGTGCCCGACAGTGTAAGTATAGTCACTGAAAGGAGGTTGGCCACTTTGAGGGTCACTGGAGTGATTCAGATTGCAGCTGGAGTTAGAATCCAAGTGAAAAGATGATCTGCTCTCGTGAAAACCTACAGGATGTCCATAATTATTTGGCATTCCCATTGAAGGACCATTAGTACGTGGACCTTGAGGCCTGGTCTCAGTAGTTCCTTGAGGACATTCAGAAATATTCAGTCTGCTTAAACTATTGCAAATATCATCCAAACCTTCAAAAGCTGAGCCACTGGAGCATGTTTGTGTTTGTGCAAAAGGAACACCATTATGCTTAACTGATGGCGAAGCAGAGCTGCCTCTATGCGAATCTATCGAATCAGAATGAACATGTACTATACTAGTACCTGAATTATGTTGCTCTGATGGCAGGGAAGACTGGGCTTGCTGATATGTCTGATGGTACTGGCCACTACTAGCACCAAAAACAAAAGTTCCACTTTTGGCAGCACACTGAAATGATGTGCTATTCTGCTTACCAAAAATGGAGGTTGCTCCATCCTGATGCAAATTATCAGTAAGTAAAGGTATCTGATCAGATAACAGCAGATTTGAGCCATTCACCTTTGCACTCTGAAGCGATTTGGAGCTTGACGATGCTGACAAAGATTGACTTGGATAGCTTGAAGTACTTCCATCAGAATTATCAAAAGTTCTAGTAGACGGATTTATTTCATTGCTTACTGAAGCTGTGAAAATATTTATCCATTTTGCATAGGGTTGCTCTTTATTGGTCTTGTATTCATTTCCTAACTTCCCACTGCTATCACCCACATTAGAGCAAGAGTTGAGCTTGTTCTGTGCTTCAGAAGATTTGAATTGCCGATATGTTGGATTATAATTGATAGCACAAACATCAGAATCATGTGTCCCATTTCTTGATGCATTCTCAGCTGATGTGCTAGGCCTTTCACTAAGGATGGACTCATGTGGTACTCTCACTAATTCAACAGATGTGCTAGGCTTCTCACCAAGGATGGGTTCATGTGGTGCTTTCACTTGATGCAACTCAACTGATGTGCTAGGCTTCTTACCAAGGATGGATTCATGTGGTGCTTTCACTTGATGCAAATGAGCAGAAGCTATAGGCCTTTGAGCTGATGAATGGGACTGAGTAGAAGTTGCCGATGCTGAAACAGAAGCTTGGTCTAGCTCAATCGTACTCTTTCCTACAGGACATTCAGGAACCCCAATTGAACCAACTGGCTTGTTAGCAGAACCAAATGTGATGTTTGTCGTCTTCTTTACATATATCTGAAGTGGCTTCGACACATGTCGATTGACTGCCTTTCCCTTATAATTGCCTGTTGTAAACTCAGAATGAAGCTTACTCTGTGCTTCAAAGCATCTGAAATGCTGAGACATTTGATTACATTGACCATTACTAGCACCAAAATTAAGAGCAGCATTTCTTGGCAAACACCCAGTTGATATGCCAGGCTTATCAGCAAGGACAGGCTGGGTTGTTGCTTCTGCTTGTGGATGAGTAGACAGGACATGTCTATGAGACGACAAGTTGGACAAAGTGCGATTTTCCAATGGAAGTGAGGTATTCGCTTTTGCACGTTTTGTTGAGTCAGGACTTGATGATGATAATGATGAAACAGAATAGTGGTCAACCTCACTCAGTGTCCTTCCTGTAGAACTTTGAGAAACTCCACCAGCTGGCACTACACGATCTTGACTAATTTCAGGAGTAGATGAATAACTTGCCTTCTTAACATACTTTTGAAGAGTTCTCGCTCTAATTTGACTGCCTTCCTTTCCATTACAATCACTCTTGCCATAATCGACAACAACCTTGCTATGTGAACACTTCAAGGTATCTGAACTATTCAGATGCAGCTTGCAACCTAGCACACTTCTTGGAGGCGGCGGCTCTGGTAGCAGCAGGTCTCCTGCTGTAAGGTTTTCCCAGAGCCAGACCTTCTTAGCTGCAGCAGCAAGCACCTGAGACGATGCATTGGGAGGTCGTACTAGCAGGATATCATAGCGTTTCATCCTAAGTCTGTGAAGGAGATCAGAGAGATCCTGATCGCCTGAGATAAGCAAGTAGTTGCCCGGTGGAGGATTGTCGAATGCCCAGAACAACATGTCGACAAGCATCCTCTTCTCACTGGTGTCCTTGCTCCCTGCCAATCGTCAGGTGAAAGGGATTCGATTAGCAGCGCGAATTCAACTGGGCGGCAATGGGCTGAGAGCAGGAGCGGGGAGAGCCTGTGTGTACTGTACCGGCGGGGACGTGGTTGAGGCAGATGCCGGTGGCGGAGAGCGCTGCCAGGACGGGCGGGGGTACCCGGGCTGCGTCGCCGTAGGCAGCGATTGAGACGGGGCCGACGTACCCCGCTGAGGCGAGCGCGGCGATGAGGTTGTGGGCGATGCGGTGCGGGTCACAGCGGCCGCGGGGCACCGCGCACTTGTCGATGTCCCACCACACTGACGTCTTGGCCGTCGACGCCGTCGCGACCGCCGCCGTAGGCGCGCACTCTCCCATTGCATCCGCGATGGGCGGTTAAGGCTTTAGGGTTTCGCCGGCGGTGCGGTGGAGCCGTCGGGGCGGGTGGAGTCGTAATTTGTCTGACGCTGTCGCCGGCGCCGTCTCCGCCAAGGAAACGAAGAAGAGGCAGGGACAAAGAAGAGGAACCTCCTAGAGACCTAGGGCGACTCGCTAAATTGAATGGATCAGATCAATTAGTGTCTGTATTGTTTCCGTGTAACGAAAGCCCGGTCTGTTTTACTCTGCGCAATTTCAGCATTCAACCTTCTGTTCGCGATTTCAGCCAGAGACAAAAGTTCGCTAAGACTCCCGTTTTAAAATAATTACACATTTTCGTTTTAATGAGTCAAACTTTTCAAAATGTATCCTACAGAATTAGTACAAAATATTACTAACATTTATATGTCATTTATTATAAAAATATATATCATTTATTTAAAAATATATTTTACATTGATCTAATAATATTTATTATGCACTATAATGGTTATTTTTTTATATACATTTCATTACATTAAAAAGTTTAAATATTGAAAAATGAGATGTAAGAGGCCAAATAAATATGAGCCCTTCATTTTAGAAAAATATTTTACCTTCACAGGGTAATGAGAGTACCGTAACATTGTGAATTAGGAGCCCTTCATTTTAGAAAAATATCTTAACTTCAGAAGGCAATGAGAGTACCGTAGCAAGGCTAAAAAAAAAAGTGAAATGGGAGTCCTGGTCAACATGTCGTCAACAGGGTCCAACATAACTAAATCCACGCCATATGTGCATGATAACTGGATACCAGTAATGTTGCACTCTGAAGCTGATGTGTCGACGCACAGATTGCCTGTGAGATACGGATGAAATCAACTGCCTGGGAAAAACAATCAATCTCATATCTGGCAGGCATTTGGTTCAAAGAATTACACATTCTCCATCGCGCCAGTCCATTTTAACAAATCGAGGCCCCGTTCGTTTCCTGGGTATTGACGTCCAGGAATAATTCCGGCTGGATAGTTAGTTTATATTTGTATACGATTCTATCAACTGGAATGAATCCTGGCTTGAAACGGTTCAAAACGAACGAGCCCCGAATGATTTCAGTGGAAGATCATTCCTCATGGGTGGTCTGAAACTAAAAAAAAATGCTTAGGAGCCCGTTACTCAAACTAAATGCCTCAGGTGATCGACGGCAACTATTTTTGGAGGTCGAACAATTATAATGACAGTACAAACTAGAAGCAAAACGATTCTGAATCATAATCACATTCCATCAAGATGATGAATGAACAACAAAGACAACAAGTAGGACACCAACAGCTGAAACTATAGGTGGCTGGTCATCAGAACTATATTTGCATAATACCAGCACAGTAATTGAGAAAGCAATAGAGTCCTAATTACAGGAATGGCTGCTTCTGAATCGAATGGCTTCTTCTGAATCGGTTAAGGCAAGGGTTCCTCTGAATCTCCCAGCCGTGATAAGTGGAGGTAAGCATCAGTTCCTACATGAAATCAGAAAAAATAATAGTGATCAACTGAATGACAAGAGTGTAGCTATGCTGCATTTCTGTAAGATGGAAACTGATGCAGCAATATAGTAATTGATGCTAATGGAACATCTCAATTTCATCATCAGAGTTATAAGGTCCCATAGCAAATTAGGACAGCTAAAATAATGTGGAAGAATTGCCATATATGCTTAACTTCCCAAGGTTTATGTGTCAATATTTTAACCTTCATTTGCATTTTACAAAATAGGAGTAATCAGCATTCAGAAAGTCTAAAGTTCATACTGATTTATGAAAATCAAAGAGAGATGAATACAGCCACATTCTTTAGTGTGCTCAGTATCTGAATATAAAAGGTTTAAGTACCATATCCTTCCATAGAGATGATCTGCAAGTCCCCACCGAAATATCGAGCATAAAGACGACTAATAGGGATCCCATAACCATATCCAGCCATAGTTACTCCTTCATTATGTCCATCCAGATCAGGAGGGTTTTCTGCTGTACTATAGAGATACGTGAAAATTCTTGAGAGGCCACTCCTTGGTATACCACCACCTTCATCACTAATCTGCAAAAGTATGGTTTAGTCGAACAGTTCATACTTCATACCAGATCATGAATAATTGAAACTATTGATTTTTGCTGATATAGGTGCAGAAGATACAAGTTTGTCAGCCGAATATCACAATTAATGAAAGAAAAGTCTAACAAAAGGCTTTGGTCAATAAGTTGGATTGGCTATCTGTTAGCATCATAAAGGGCGCTTCATTTACGTCTCTGCTAGTTGCGTTTGGCTATAATAAGAGAGAAAAAATCAGCTGACATTGCTGGGTGACTATTAATATGGGTCTTGTATCCTTAGGCCAGCAAAAAATAAATGGACTCAATTTCCCTTAAATCTCTTTTACTCATTTGGCTACCAGTAGTCCAGTACCACCATGGAACCATGCCAAGACAAGAAAAGTTCAGCATCAAGATCAAGGTCAGCTGCAAAAATGAAACTACTTCGCACGACAACAATGTCTATTTCTCTTCCAGGCACATATAAGACTCACAAAGGTCAACATCACTCAGATTTAAAGACAACTCACAAGTTTAGTTCTACAGTTAACTTTGTTTCCTTTGCCTACCACAAGCACTACGAAGGATAAATTAACATATACATGAAAATAATGGAAACTGCAAGCTTGTGAATTATTAAAAAAAACAACAACAAAACATGTTTGAGACTACAAACTTCACAGTAAGAAAAGGTAATGGGGAATCTTAGGTAGAGACGTAGAGTTACACCTTAATAGTCACGTCCTCTGCTCCATCAGCAACTATGATTCGAACTGGAGGTGCAAGCTTATCAGAATCCATATACCGTTCCTGTACCGCGCGAAGGGAGTTCTTCACCAACTCGAAAATCATGAGATGTAGATGTGGTGTAACATATCTGCAATCAAGAGTTCAAGAATAGCTCAGAATATCATTCAGAGAGACTCCACGATTTACTTTTCTGTTAGACAAAAGATCTTTTAGAGTTCCAGGGCCAACAGGACCCCTTTCCATCATGCATTGCAAACAGGACATACAGGTGTTCACAGCAGTTACAGGCTCTAAATTATTACAGTTCAGCCAAAGATTATTCTACAGAGAGTGAAGTACAAGTAGAATGGTTAACAACACACAATAATAAGACATGAATATCAATTTAAATGTCAGGTACAAACAAGCCAAGCAATATGTTCACTAAAAAAGATGGGGAAGAAGAAAACTCAAATGTGTCAAGAGATGCATTGGAATCCTGAACTAAAGTACGATGGCATCTAATAAAGCAAATGCAGGGAGCAAGCCTTCAGTATAGGGACTTACGGAAATGTAAAACCCGGATCACCATATATGTCAACATCAGGAGATGATCCATACTCCCGCATGCAAATAGCACGTGCATCTTCACTAGCAATTCGAGCTACTGTCATAGGTGACATTTTTGTGTTTATAAGCCCTATCACACCAGGCTCTGGATCAGGGTCATGCAAAGCGACGTGCTGCCCTGATCAAGCAAACCAGAACGGTTAGTCCATATCAGGACAAAAGCTGAAGCACAAATGCTTCTTTTTGTCCTTTTTTGAATTGACATCATAAAAGTAACCATATGGCAACCGTTGTTGTCTAAAATGAAGGAATAGTATAATTGGTTATCCATTAACTACTAGATCTTGAGGAACATTACAACAGTTACTTCTGGTATCCAGCCAAGAAATACAGTTTTTATTTCCTAACTATTATAACAACAGAATTATGTCAAAAATTATAGCGCCTATATGTTTGCACCCAAACTGAAGTTTCCAAATAAATAAGGGCTGAAACATCATTCAGAAATCTATCAGACAGAATGACAGGTTCAGATGTTCTTCTTTGGGCAAGAAAGAAAGCAGTAGCAGCAAGGTAACTTTCATAGGTAACAGATAGCTAAATTAGGGCTGTAGACATATTGCTTTTTTATCAACAGTGTGTTAATACCTAAAGTGCTAATCTTACCAAGACTCACCAAACACCTTTCTGAGAACTGGACATGAGAGATGAGAATGCTAAGCTCACTAACCTATCAGCATCCGGATCCCAATCCTTGACATGTAGAAGCGATCAAGGAACTGATGGATCTCCTGGATTCCAGGGGGGAACGCCTTTGGACCTCCCAAGTCCTTCTTCATCTGCTGCACACCCAATGCAATTGCGGGCACCACATTGGTGTGCCGCACCCTGATCATTTTGATCATCTGGGTGAAGGCGAGCTCATCTTCCCGGTTCCTCACCTCTGGGAAGGACCGGATGTCACGAAATGACTCCACATACCAATCTCTCACCTTAGCAGAGGCAAATAGACCAAAAATTAGTCCCGTAAATGGATGCTTTCACATGCAAGAATTTGCTAGCTTGTTCAACTCTGTGAATTCCACTTTAGAAAACTTGCAACATGCAAGTCTCTGTGCTTCTGATTCTCGAAGCGAAATGTTTGAGAAGCCAATAGGATTAGATAAATCTGATTCTCGAAGCGAAATGTCCGAAATTTGGGAGGTAAGGATGCCCCGAAGTTCCTGATTATACTAGGATACAACTATGGTGCAGCTACAAGAGCTAAAGTGACACTTAATTTTCAAAAAAAGCTGGTTGGAATTGAAATGAATGATTTGATGGTGTATTTTAGTGAAATGGAGAGATCGAAATGACATGACAACTACCATGTTAACCGGAACTAATACAATCCTTTATAGGAGTAGTTCACAAATATGTCAGGCTCAAAAAGTTGCAAAAGGTAATTCAGGACAACCGATAGAATATCTAGGAACGGGACCATGTCCACAATAATAGCTGTCATCGTCCATGTTATTCTTCCCCGATAAGGTAAGAACCGGCAGCAGATATAAAATGGAACAGGCACATTATTAATATATTATAAAAAAAATCTAAATGCAGATTACTGTATCATAAAATAACTATTATAATACTGTGGACATCCTAGGACATAAACAAGTGCCATATTACTCGCGAAAAACGAAACGGCCTTCGTTCCCAAAAACTAAGATGTGCAGACGACGCTAACTAAACCGAAGCAAAACGTGCCCGAACCCCCAAATTTCAATCAAGCGGAAGAGACGAGCAAGGAAACCGCCCCCCCCGCAACAAATTGAGCGCAGGAGGAATCAAACTAACCGCCCGCCCAAGCACCGAATTCATCACAGAGAAGTAATAGAAGGGCAAGAAACGGGAACAACCTTGAGGATGGCGGGCTTGGTGGAGAGGCCGAAGGGGAGCGAGTCGAGGTCGAGCGCCCGCCGCGCGATGCGGATGGGGAGCTCCTTGTGCAGGAACTGCGCGGCGAGGAGGAGGGTCCGCTCCGTGGGGCGCGCCCCGAACTCCATCATGTAGCGCAGGCTGACCCCGGTCTGGCGCATCGCGCCCCAGCGCGCCACCTCCTCCGCCACCGCCCGCGCCACCGGCTCCGACGCCATCCTTCCCTCTCTTTGTTTTTTACCCCCTACCGCCGCGCGCGCGCGCGGGGGGGTTTGTGGGAAATTGGGATGATAAATAAAGGGATAAACAAAAAAATGTCAGGCCGTCTACGGCGGCGCGACGGCGATGGCGATGCCAGCGGAGCGGCGCATCGACGTGATGATGGTATATGTAGTGGGCCGCAGCCGCAGGAGGAGGAGGAGGAGGAGGAGGGAGGAGGTGTGACGGAAGCGGAGAGCCAAAATGCGATGGGTGTGGATGGGTGGGGACTGTGGAAGTGTGGAGACGGCAACAACGAAGAGAGAGAGAGCGCGCGCGCGGTGGTGGAGGCGTGGAGCCGAGTGTAAGCCGCCGGGATGTGGGCCACGCTTGTCAGATTCCCCCTCCCTGTGGCGTGGCGCGCCGAGGAGTGGCCGAGCCGGGCGGTGCGGAGGGAACGGAGAGGGACTTCTTGATGACAGGTGGACGCAAAGTCCTGATTACCGTCCGCATGGTATGGAGGCGGGTTTTTTAAAGAGCAAGTATAACAATTCGCTGACGTGGAAGAGAAAGGAAGTTAGGCACGTAAGCGTAGGCACTAGGGATTCTCGTCAAAAGAATATGAAAGAGAATGAAAATATATAGTAAGCGATAGATAAATTTTATAGATAAATAGAAGACAAACTATTATATAACTTAATTCTTATAGTTTGACTTGTAGCTAAACACACTTGGCTCTCTTGACCATATACTCTAATAACTTCTATATGAAAGTGTTTTGGGAAGGCGCACAAGGGAATAGTGGATGCCAAAGAATAGGGGACCATGAGTCCATGATCTTTTTTTTTTTTTGCGTAGTACTCCTTCCATCTTGAAATATATGGAATCGATGGTTCAAATTTTTTACCATATAAGGCATTGTTTAGTTCGCAAAAACTTCTAGTTCGTGGTACTGTAGCACTTTTGTTTAGGGTTTGACAAACATTGTCCAATCATAGAGTAACTAGATTCAAAAGATTCATCTCGCGGTTTACAGGTAACTGTGTAATTAGTTTTTATTTTCATCTATATTTAATGCTCCATGCATGTGCCGCAAATTTTGATGTAATGGGGAATCTTGAAAAATTATGGATTTTTGCTTGAATTGAACAAGGCCTAAGGTATTCTATCTAGGTCCTCAACTCCTCTTATACTCTCTCCCGTCTTTATAGCATTTCCAATAGTTCAGTAATAATCTATCTCTAATATAGTGGTATAGGTGATCATCAATACTTTTTATTTGGAGATTTTTGAGAGTTGCTACAACAAATCATTAATACATTAACCCCAATATACACTTAATATAACATCTATGTGTCAATAATTTCTCCTACCTCTATCTCTTTGTACTAGTTTGGCTACAAACTGGTGTCGTCTCTTCCCTACTCCCCCTGTTTCTCGCAACACTGCCGTTTTCCCGTTCCCCATAACACCGCTGCGCAAAGGCTGCCCCGTTGCACCGGATCTCCTCCTCCTACCCTGCGATATCCTTCCTCTCTTCCACCGTGACTAGGAACTCCAACACAACACTTCTCTCCCTTAGACGTGGGTTCATTATATTTCTCCAAAACAGAGAAAACAATTGAACCCACTTCCTCGTGTGGATATGTGGGCATGAGCATTGCCATTGTTTGAGCTCGGGCGCGACATGGGGGCAATGCTCAGGGATGCAAAGGACCTCGTAGGCATGACTGAGCTCCCACGAGAGAAGCTCATAGTGCAACGAAGCTCTCGCGAGTGGAGCAGGCGTGCATGGCGTTAGAAGCTCTCGTGAGAAGCACGGTGAAGCTCCCGCAAGCGATGCGGCATTAGGAGCACAATGGAGATTCACCAAGCAAAGTGAGTGTGTTGGGTGCAACGTGATGTCAAGGACAAAGCAGGCGACATGGTGTTGGGGTGGTGCTCACGGGTCATGGCACGACATTGAGACTCGCTCGAGGATACGACGAGCTCTAGTGGGTGGAGCTTGGGGCATGTTGGGTGACTTGCTATAGGTAGATTGAAGAAGAGAGTTGATAGGCTTCCATGGGCCCCACAAAGTTGGTAAGTCATTAGATCATCCACGTCTAAAAAAAACTTCAAACCAAACATGGAACTGGAATAGGCCGAACCTCCTCAACCAAATACGAGATGAGTTTATTCCATCCCATCTCAAAAATCTTGATTGAGTTCAGCCTATCTGTAGTAGTTTCGGAACTGAACACACAGTAAAACTATCATCTCACTTTTTCCTAATGGCGGGACTACATCTCTCTCAAACTTCAATCTATAGTAGTTCTATCATGATTTTTTTTCACACAAGAAAATTTATGATAAACCATTGAATAATGTTAGACGGTTTTCGAAAACATAAGTATATGAAGAAAACATTCATTGAGTGGCTCTTGAGAGAGATATAGAGATGGTTTTATTTGGCAGGAATTTTTTAGAGGTTTGAACTGCAACTTTTGTAGTTTCTCAGACAATTTCTGCCAAAGAACTTCAGGAGAGAAACTCTAATAAAGAGGCGAGGCCGATTTTTCGTACTAAAAGGATGTTTCACAAATATGGCTTTGGTTTTTAGGTGAAACCGGCGGTTACAAAGAAACTCTCTCGATGAGGACTTTTCAAGTTGAATGTGGCCTTTGGTGGTGGGTTCGGTCTGTCAGTATACCTCCAAATTTGGACACTGCACGCTCTAGCAAAACGGTGGATGCAGCCAGCTTGTTTTGGGTTAAAGTGCCTGATTGTGCCTGTAACTGTCCATTCCGATACGTATCGTTGCATTGCGTGCATCCGACGCGGTTCATTCTGAATTTCTGACCCGATGAATCGTTGCGCGTGCAGCATTTGTGTCGAGCAAGCCGTGTGAATCGGATGGATTGCAACCAAAATGATCCGCGCTAGAGGGGAATGATTACCACGTGCTAGTAGAAATAAAGCGGATTTATTTTAGAGTTAAGGGAGTTGATTGTGTCGATTTTTTTATTTTCCTGTTCGGTGAGGCATATTCCTCGTTCATGCAGTAAGGTAGTGCGTATATACTCTTAGGCCAGTCTCAATGGCCCGTTTCAATGCACTGTTTTCAAAACAAATCTGCTGAAAGAGCATCAATGAAACGAACAATGAAACAACCTCCACAATGCATGAGTTTCACCTTGATGTTTCCTAGGCTGGGCAAAGCATTTAATTACTGCAAAATGATTGGATCACATGCAAGATGGTGA
>Ga0182004_10000109_pt1 | contig 35558 bp, 40 predicted proteins | sample Sormic07211540_1_FD_120479 | JGI IMG/M metagenome (GOLD analysis project Ga0182004, IMG submission 120479) | Endophyte microbial communities from Sorghum bicolor roots, Mead, Nebraska, USA - 072115-40_1 MetaG | ecosystem: Host-associated > Plants > Roots > Unclassified | place: USA: Nebraska...
GTCATGCTGGGGATGACAACTTGGCTTAAGTGGTGTGAGGGATAGGTTTGGCATTTTTGGCACCGTTACTAGAATTAGAAAACTAAGTCTACTTTTGGTAATGATGTTAAGAATACCCAACACTCTCAGCACCCTCCTCAACTCTCAATGTGCAACTCCCATCCATTGGCATCGACCACATTGCTCACCCCATGGCCCCATACCTTGACCACTTCGTAAGCTCCTTGCCTTGTGCGCTCGACCTTTGTGTGGCGAGCAAATAAGGATTCAATGATCTATGTGGGTGCTTTTCGTGCTACTTGTGATCGTGTGGACACCATGGTATGGTGGGAACAAGGGCTCGTGACGTGGAGGTAGATGAGCTAGCTGAGGTCGACGAGGTAAGGGGATATGATGGTCTTGATGGGATTCAATTTGTAGTGCACGAAGATGCGGGGGCTAGCGAGGTGGTAGATCTTGTTGACCTATAGGAGAATGGGTTCAACAACGTTGTTGTGGATAAGTTTGAATTGTGGTTGCGGAGGCGGGTGTGTGGTGTTGTCCTTGTGACCTGTGAAGTTGTCGATGATGATGACACGAGGGACTTTATATTCGTGGCGGCGGTGGTGATATTATTGGTAGTGGGGGAGGAACCGATGGTAGAATATGAGATGAGGGATAGATAGAGAAAGATGAAGGACGAGGCTTAGGAGAAGCCAACGAGGACGATGAGGCGTTGCTCGTGGGAGAAGGAGAAGATGGATTCGAGAGAGTAAGGAAGAGAGTGATATAGAGGCATGCCTGTGAGATAGAGAGAGAGGGGGAGTACATGAATAATTTGGACTACATAAAAATCTACGAGATACGTGTATTAATAGGTGGGTCTAGCTAGAGAGACATGTAAAATAGTACAATTTAAATAGACAATGAATTATAGTAATGTAATTTCAGTATGACGAGTAGTGACATTGGATCAAACTTTTATAATGGTATAGATCTAATAAAGTTTTTTTTTTTTGCTAAAGCTGAGCTAAACCATCGCTGTCAGTGCTATCAGTGACTCAGTGAGGCACTACGTATACTCGTAGTACTAGTAATAGCGAAGAAAGGCCGAGACAGCACCGTCGGGATGGGCGTAATAAGTGACAAGAGTACTCGCTTACGAGTCTGACCCAGAGAAGAAAGGAACAGGCCAGACGTCTTCGTCTCTCCCCTAGGCCCTAGCGTAGCGTAATGGCGTATGACGCCTGTTCCCTTCTCGGACGTCGCCGGCCGCCGTTTGCGTCCGCTTTGATCTCCGTTCGTCTCTCTCCGGACAGAGAGTTGAGGTGAGGTGAGGAGAGCCCAAACCGAAAGCAGCCAAACAGAAGGAGGCGGCCGAGACCGCGAGAGCGAGAGAATAAAAAGCAGGGGGCTTTCTTTCGATCGCTGCGCTGCGTCCCAGCACCAGCACCAGCAGTCCCAGTCCACCTTGCTCGCGAGTCGCTCGCTCCCTCGATCAGATCTAATCATTATTTAATCCTTTTTTTCCAGTCTCACATGAGCACTCCCCACTCGTCCTCCACCTCCTCCGTCCCCCACCGCGCCTCCCCTCCCCAGATCCCCCCATCCCTAACCCTAGCTCCCACGGCGTCCTCTGCCTCGCCGTCCTCCTCCTCCGCGTCCGGCATGCGGGACGCGGCGGAGGACGACTCCGACTCGCCGCCGTCGCAGATGTCGGAGGACGACCCCGGCGGGGGCGGGGACAGGTGGGAGCCGGATCTGAGGGGCGGCAACAACGGCGGGGGCGGGAGGTGGGCGCCGCCGGACCAGGTGCTGGAGAACGTGCTCGAGACCGTGCTCGAGTTCCTCACCGCCGCGCGGGACCGCAACGCCGCCTCGCTCGTCTGCCGTTCCTGGTACCGCGCAGAGGCGCAGACGCGCCGCGAGCTCTTCATCGGCAACTGCTACGCCGTCTCGCCGCGACGCGCCGTCGAGCGCTTCGGCGGCCTGCGCGCCGTCGTGCTCAAGGGCAAGCCCCGCTTCGCGGACTTCAGCCTCGTGCCATACGGCTGGGGCGCCTACGTCTCCCCCTGGGTGGCAGCGCTCGGGCCCGCGTACCCGCGCCTCGAGCGCATCTGCCTCAAGCGGATGACCGTCTCCGACGACGACCTCGCACTCATCGCCAAGTCCTTCCCCTTGTTCAGGGAGCTCTCGCTAGTGTGCTGCGATGGCTTCAGCACGGTCGGGCTCGCCGTCATCGTCGAGCGCTGCCGGTACGTCGCCCTAGCACCCAGCTTTTGTATGTTTTGCTGCACACGGGCCGTGAATCTAAGCGGCCTTGCGGTATCCAGAGGAGTATTTTACCAGCTTTTCTCGCTTTCGGAGGGTATCATACTATGCCATTCGTGCATTTGTTCAATCCTAGCTGCACCACGCAATTCCGCCTTATTTAATGTGCGCGCCTAGCCCTTTACGCTTTTCAGTTTTATTGGTCTGGCCGTGCCATGGATCAGAATCTGATGTCGCAGACCTTTTATGGACGTATTGGTTGGTTTCTGATCGCTACACGCCTTCCTGTGAAAATTACCAGTAAATCGATTTATTTATTGTGCTCGACTTTCTAATCACCGGATAGTGACACCTGCTACTGTCACAGCCGAATCTTGCCATGGGAAGTCCGCGGAATTCTACTGCCAAAGTTTAATCCTATTACCCCTTAGGTCCTTGGCAGAACAGTCTTGTTAATTAATTGGTTACACTCAGGTTTGGGGTACTTCCAGTTGCACGCTGTCCGCTCTTTCCTTGATGGGGAATAGGAGCACTAATAGCAGCATTTAAGTGTAGTACTGGTATCTCACGCTCCCGGTTGGTGCTTTTGGTTTTGTAGGCATCTTCGCGTGCTGGATCTGATTGAAGATTACCTTGAGGATGAAGAGGACGAGCTGGTGGATTGGATCTCCAAGTTTTCAGAGTCCAACACCTCTCTGGAGTCACTTGTCTTCGACTGCGTCAGTGTGCCCTTCAACTTTGAGGCCCTCGAGGCACTTGTTGCACGCTCACCGGCTTTGCGTCGGTTGCGTGTCAACCACCACGTGTCAGTAGAGCAGCTGCGCCGTCTCATGGCAAGAGCACCCCAGCTCACACACTTTGGAACCGGTGCATTCCGATCTGAGGGTGCCCCTGATGGGGGTCTGGCTGTGACTGAGCTTGCTACATCTTTTGCTGCAGCCAGGTCTCTCGTTTGTCTATCAGGTTTTCGGGAGGTCGATCCACAATATCTCCCAGCGATCTACCCTGTTTGTGCCAAGCTCACCTCACTAAACTTCAGCTTTGCAAGCCTAACGGCTGCGGAACTCAAGCCAGTTATTCGCAACTGCACCAATCTTCGCACTTTCTGGGTGAGCCGCCTACCAATTTTTCATTGATGCATATACTGGTCTTTATGTGCGCTGACAACTAAGATATAGGCATTGATGTTTAATTTGTTATTCTAGGTCCTTGATACTGTGGGTGATGAAGGCCTACGTGCTGTGGCTGATACATGCTCTGATCTCCGTGAGCTGAGAGTTTTTCCTTTGGATGCCTCTGAAGATTCTGAGGGTTCGGTCTCAGATGTTGGTCTTCAGGCAATATCAGAAGGCTGCCGGAAGCTAGAATCAATCCTCTACTTTTGCCAGCGGATGACAAATGAAGCAGTAATTGCTATGTCGAAGAACTGTCCTGAGCTTGTAGCGTTCCGCCTCTGTATTATGGGCCGCCACCGCCCTGATCGAGTCACTGGGGACCCAATGGATGAAGGTTTTGGCGCAATTGTGATGAACTGCAAGAAACTCACCAGGCTTTCAGTCTCTGGCCTGCTTACTGATAAAGCCTTTGCATACATTGGAAAATATGGGAAGCTAATAAAGACTCTGTCTGTTGCCTTCGCTGGGAATAGTGACATGTCCCTCCAATATGTATTTGAGGGATGCACTAAGTTGCAGAAGCTTGAGGTCAGAGATAGCCCTTTTACTGACAGGGGGTTACTCTCCGGACTGAACTACTTCTACAATATGAGGTTCTTATGGATGAACTCATGCAGGCTAACTATGAGAGGATGTAAAGATGTAGCTCAGCAAATGCAAAATTTGGTGGTTGAAGTAATTAAGGACCACTCTGAAGATGAAGGGGAGGCTGAGATTGTTGACAAGTTGTACTTGTATCGGTCACTGGCAGGACCAAGGAATGATGCTCCACCATTTGTTACCCTCTTGTAGGACTGCTATTGGAAGAACAGCCCTGCTGTACCCACGAACATGTTAGTTGTACTATTCCTTATCAAGTTCTCAGAGCCAATGAGGGAAGCTTTCTGCGGATGATTTTCAAGTTGCTGCAGGAGCACACAGTGTAAATCAAGTAAGAAGCTGCCGAATATTCTTTTCACTTGATCTGGCATGGCCAGCATACAGAGTTGGGGCAGTTGAGGAGCACATCCAGAGGGAGACATCTGATGGCCTCACGGCGCTAGTCTTTTACAGTATAGCAATGATGGGTAGTGACTGATTGCACAGGAACTGACTGCACACTGACTCCAGTCAGCAGGCTTCGGATGGTTCTTGGCACTCAGGTCTCCAGCTACTTGTATCTTGCCATCTTCCGTTTCATTTTTCTGCTCAGACCAAGGAATGGAAGTGCTGCTGCCTATGTCCGAAGCTTCAATGCTCCACCGGCCATTACTTATGTTTTAGAATGATCCAAAACTCAGATCCTGCTATTTTTTTCTCTCCCTTCTTTTTCATTGTTTTTAGCACTCATGAGTTATTTTTGTAGACGACCGGTAGACCATTATCCCTTTTCTCATTATCCCTTTTCTTCGTCTCCACCCTCTGCTATTTTTAATCAAGAAGCTATTGGAGGAAATTTGAAATTTGTTCGGCATTGCTTGGTTTTGCCCCCACTCTCGCTGTGCTCCTTGTCGACATCACTGTTCCATTGCTTCCCATGATCATACTCCTATATGTCCTACTATATATTTACGACCTCGACTGCGACAGCTCTATCGCTATAATAAACGCCCGTAGCCTGTGTGTTGCAATTGTCATCATAACGATAGGCCCTACCAATGATTTGCTCTGATAGTGGTCGTCCTTGTTTCATGTAGAGCCTCATGACATCAACTGCCCTGATGGCCGTCTGTTTTTATTCTGCTGCTTTTGCCCCCGGCGCCTTTCAGGATCCTGGAGGGGTCGTTATGGCAGCCCCAACACCAGCCGCCACCAACTGACTGGCTGATGCTGAGAAAGGTAAACAGCAGCAGTAGTTTTTCTAACTGATATGGTGGTCGGAGTTGGAGTCCCATTGCTGCATGCTGTTGTACACCCTGTTGAGCACCACCATCTTCTTCCACATCTGTGTGCTAACCACTAACGTTGCACTCCGAAACCAAACCCGAACCCTAACCTAGTCGTTGCAAATAGTCAAAGTTTTGCTAGGCGTTGCCTTAGGCACGACTAGGCGCTAGTCGAGGCTTGTTCACCTGGCTTAGGGGTTAGGCGGAGCTCCAGGCGATGGCGGCGCCTAGGCGATTCCAGGCGGCGCAGAGGCGGACGACGCGGCCGGTCACGCGAAATATTTTGCTCCCGCGGTTGTGTGTGCGCTGCTGTCTTCGAGCGCGGGAAGGATAAGAGGGGGACGAGGCCGCGCGCGCGCGAAAAGGAAGCTGCAGGCTCGGACGGCTGCTCACCTCCTTGCTGTGCCTGTGACCCTGCCTCGAAGCGAGGACCCCTCGCCGCTGGTCGTGCCCGTACCCACCTGGAAGCACCCCTCCCGCCGGTGTCGTCCTCCAGCGGGCGCACCCCTCCCCCGACGTTTGCTTGCTCCTGTAGTCCTGCTCCCCTCCCCCGACGGCTTTCTCTTCGTCTCCTCCCTTAGCGGCAGCCCCAGGTGGCAAGGTGAATCCCCTCCCCCATCGGCTGCTCCTGCTCCCCTCCCCTACTTCTGTATGTGGATGGATTTTGACTGATTCTGAATTCATTGCTTTGCTATTGAGTATTATGATATTGTCATTGCCTGAATCTCTGAATCTGAATGGATTGGCATGTCCTTTACAGCTTGTCCTTATGTTAAACTGATACTTTCTGGTTAAGGTAGTGTATTGTTTGTCTTTGTGTTTGACTGAATCTGAATGGATTTTGTGAACTTTAAATGACTAAATCTGAAGCTAGTGTATAGCAGTATAGCTTAGCTGAAGCTGCTTGAGTTTAGGATTCTTGTCAATGACTTGTTAGTTGCTCATGAACCCTTGAGTCTTGAGTTTAGGATGTCAACAACAGAAACAAATGTTGCAGCTGTTGCACCTGCACCTGAGAATGAAGAAGGAAATCTCTTGAAAAGGAATTCAGATGATGTGGGATGAGAATATGGGGTTTTTGTTGATCCTAAGAACAAAGACAAGGTGAAGTGCAAATTCTATAACAATGTGATGCAAGGGGGAATTTATCGTTTGAAGCAGCATGTGGACTAAGAAGGTTTTGCAAGCTGTCAATCCTTGATGTAGGACTAAGAACAACCTGTCTATTGATTATTGAGCCTAAGCCACTAAGATATGTCTACTATCTTCTATTTTATATATATTCAGCTAGTTTATGCTTCTTATTATTCAGCATTTCTACCCTCTATTGTATATATTATTTAGTAAATTGGCAAAACGCCTAGAAACGCCTAGGCTGGCCTAGGTTAGCCTAGGCGCTAGGCTAGGAGTCATCGCCTTGAGAGCGCCTAGCTAAACTTTGCGAATAGTTAAACACGGATGTGTTGTCTCTTTATCATGGACGAATTCGTTCTTTAGATCTCTACTGAGAGCGAGGCTGGCAAGCATGCGGTTTGTTTCCTGGGGTCACTGCACCTCGCATTTGTTTTCTCCAGGATCCAGTTCGATCTGCCTGGTTTTTTTCTTTTATATCATCAGGTACATTTGGGGCGATCCATCCCACCGATCTAGATGGTTTTCTTATCTCTGAGGATTTGAGATCCCTGGCCTGGGCTTTATAGATCTCAGGTTCTTTTAAGGGGTTTTCGGTATGATACCACGTCTTGTTTATGGCGCGCACCGTGTCCGTCATTAAGAACTTGTCGGCTTCCTCAGATGTCGATTAGCCTATTGTTTCGCTCCTGAGTTCCTTTGGGAGAGGCATCTGGTTTGCGTGAGTCGGGCTGCCCAAGATACCCTTTTGCCGGCATGCAGGAGCCCATCACGAACTTGCCTAGAACCGGCTACAGATGCGGTGTGTTGGCTCAGTTCGCTTATTTTATAAGTCGTATTTTTTCTGACAGCTAGTAATATTTTTCTTTCATAATAACTCAATGAACAATAATATTTTCAGTTGTGTGCCTAACCGGAGGGTGGTGGTGGTGGGCGAAACGAAAACGAAGGGAAGTTTGGTGCTTGGGATGCTGTTAGCCTGTTTGGCAGTTTCCTGCTACAAGCAAGTCCCGCGATGTCTTGCTTTTGGCGGTTTGGCCGGCTAGATCGCCAAAATGGTGCAACGTGCTCTGGTTGCTCAGCTTGGGTGCCATTTGTCGTTGCCGACGTGCTTCGGTCTCAGATTTCGATTGGTGTCGACCAATGCGGCTTCAGTAAATGCCGAGGATGTTTGGCTTGGCCCGGCATGCCAGGGTTCTGCATAAATCGAACAGAAATTAAGTTGCTGCAGAAAAAAAAACTAATTTTTTACAGGTGCTTGTGTAATAGTAATTGTAATGACTTACCACAGTCAAGATCTCTGTACAAATACAAATTAACTTAGTGTATCATTTGTGTGTTTTATAATAAACATCTCACACGGAAGAAACATAAGGGCACTCACAATGTAAGACTCTACCACAGAGTCTAAGACAATTAATTACATATTATTTATGGTATTTTGCTGATGTGGCAGCATATTTATTGAAGAAAGAGATAGAAAAAATAGGAGTCCAAGTCTTATTTAGACTCTAAATCCATATTATTCGAGGTAATAAATAACTTTAGACTTTAGATAGAGATAGTTGCGTTGCGTAGTTGCGTAGGAACAACGGGAATCGGATCGAACCCTACCATGGTGATTGGAACGTACGACGTCATCGATTCACCGCATGAGCTACGGTGGCCAGCGTTCAGTGGACTGGATTTCCTGTGACACAGTCACGCAAAATTGCATGTTTCTAGTCCACTTGGGACCTCCAAAAGAGCACTCGCAGTCGCAGATATGTACCAATCCATACATGTCATCCAGAAATCTCCAACTTTTCGAAGCACCGGTTCGTCTGAACTAAGCGGTCATTTCGTTGGTCCTGTCAACTATATATCCTATCTTCGATATAGGAGTATGTATATATCTTGCAGTCTTGCGACGTAACGTAACCTCAAGATTACATAAACACAAAACGACCTTTTTTTTTCCCCTTGTCCACGTGAAATGAGACCCTTATCCAGAATTCTCTCCGATTACTTTTTCACTCTCAAGTCTCAACCCTCGATCAGTCAATCAACAACACCTGACGGTAGGAAAACAGTGTAGCCACAATCATTTTGTTGGTAAACCCTTAAAGGTCTACCTGGTTACAAGCCAAAAATAATCTTGGCTGCACCCTTGTTCTTCACCTTATCTCTGTCAAATCTCGACACCTCACACACAAGGGTGGCCATGATACTCACACGGCTCGCGGCTGAATTCCGCAAAGCCTGAAAAACGTAGCAGCTCACTATCTTTCGCTTAGCATCTACCGAGAAAGATGACGAAAAAGACAATACAGTGTGATCTTGGAACGGGACGAGCTGCCTAACCACGATAAAGGCCCATGCCAAATGCCATGCCACAAGGCACCAGCGAAGAAGCTGCCCACGTCCAAATCGCAATCGGCCACGCATCATTGCTCGCCTCTCAGTCTCACCAACGACAAAATTTCGCGCCCGAGTCTCGGAAGATCTCAGTGGCTTTTGACGAAATTGCAGTACGTGTCGTCTGAGGTTGATTTGTGGCTTTCAGAATTGTGATTGCAGTGTCGAATTTGCGACGGTCGTTGGATCGGCGCTTGTCGCGTTCAGATCGGAGGACCGCGGTTTTTGCCAGGAGAAAAATGTTTTTCCTGTTGTTGTTGGTGGTGGTGTACATGTACTTCAATAGTGGCGATGCTGAAATCAGTGAACATCTGGTACAGTTTCCGATCGATCCTATGCAATTCCTGTCCGCTCCTTTGAAAAGCTTGTTTTGAAAGTGGCGGGATTGATGAATATGCACAGTACAGTATAGCTATAGTGTGATATATATATATAGCTAAGCTCTGATTGGCGCCACCGTTGCTCCATCAGAGGTCGTGATCAAAGGATCCCTGGAACAATCAATCATGCGATAAATATCTCGTGGTCGTGGCGCCAGACGAGATGATTTCTTGTTGGGAAAACAACAACAGGCTTACTGTGTAATAAAAAAGAAGTTCAGGGCTTCAAAGTGGTTGATTTACGCATATAATGTTCAGAGAATAACAATGTGTTTGTGATGTGGTGGTTGTTTGGCAGCACGTAAAGAGAAAGAGAAGCTTCCTTCCTTCCTCGCGGAAAAGTGGTAGGGAGAAGAACAAAAAAAAAACTGTCAGTGGAATTAGGTACTCCTCGTCCTAACGGTGCTATTCATCATTCTATCATAGATCTATCACGATTCACATGGGCGGGTAGACTTGTAACATGGCAGCAGATCGCTGAGGATGAGGACAAAACAAGCCACAGCGTTGGTGGCACGAGGTGCAGCGCAGCTGCCTTTTGACGATTGGAAAGGCAAGTCGATCACCAGTCATCAGGCAGGCAGGCATGGGAGGTAATCACTGGCGCGCACCGATGCCCTGCCCTTCGGCATTCGCCCACGCACGACACGTTACACTACGCCGCGCAGCGCCAGGGCAGGGGCGGGCGCGGCGCACGTTGCTGCCGCGCCGCGCCGCGATGGTGGCCGAGGCGGCCCGTCGGCGGCCGGCCCCGGTCACGGTCCATCGGTTCATTTCACCGCTAGGCGCTACGGGGCCCGACCCGTCCGAGCCCCCCCGCGGCGCTGTGGCCGTGGCCGTGGCCCCGTCCCCCGGCAGGTGGACGCGTCGAAACGCCGCGACCCTGGCGTCCACGAGGAGGCCGCGCGGCCCGCGGGGATCTGCCTGCAGTGCAGTGAGGTTGCGGCGGCGACGGAGCGATCGCCGAATCCGGGGGCGCGATCTTTGGGCGTGCACGGCGCACGTACGCGGCCCCTGGTTCGTGTGCCGGTTTTTTCCACGCCCCTCCTTTAAATTTCCATGGCTTTTTTTTTTTGCTTGCTTGCTTGACCTCCCCACGTACACCTAAGGGATGAGGAGGACGCGTAGGTAGATCCTCATCGGCGCCTCGCGGGCCGTCGTCTCTCTACCTCGCTCGCTCAAATCTTGCTGGGTCCATTTAGTCTCCTTCATGATATGCGCCTCTTGACAATTGGTGACAAGGACTGATACGATCACGACAAAATCCGCGTATGCGTGCAATGCGTAACGGGATCGTTCTTCGTTCACTAGTAGGTAGGTACAATGTACAGAGTATCCTGAATGTTTCTACTTTGATAAAGTTCGAAAACGAAGGAGCTGGGGGGCGACTGGTCGGCAGTGCTGAATTTGGCTGTCCTGAGTCCTGAGAGATTATATGAAGACTGTCGACGCTGCTGGACTGCACACGCATAGTCTTAAAGATAGCGTTTTGCATAACGGATCGATGCGGCCAAAAGCGACGAGGGCCGCAGTGGCGTCCTCGTGATCGGAAGCGAGATTGTTAGCATCCGAATCAATCACAGCGAGCAAAGGAGCGAAGGAAACTGAATGCAGGACAACCCACCCAGGGCGCCGGCCGAGGAGACGGCCTCCGTGCGAAATCCTGACCGATTACGGCCCCCAAAACCAACCCCAACTTGTTCATGAATGAGATCGGAAGGAATGCTATAGCGAAACGAAATATTCTTCTGCTCTCTTTCCGTTTCTTTTGGGTGGTGGGCACGAGTGAAATGTCACACTCGGTTCACAGGAGACTAGATTCCTGTGGAAGAAAAAGTGACAGAAAATCCAAGATGGGCCCGATACCGATAATCCTTTTTCTTTTTCTTGTAGGCGATTTGCTAGCCCATGTCAGACGAACAAATGCCAGCCCATTTCGAAGCAAAGTACTACGGAGACAGAATTTCCTTTTCGATATTTTTATAACTAAGTTATATATGATCTAATGAGTATGCAATTTTTACTACAGTTTAAGCGTACAATAATTAGCCTATTATAAAAATTTCACAATAGTTGGACCATAAAAACTGCAGTTATGAATTATTCCATTTAATTACAAAAAAACATAGATCTAAAGCTACAATAAAAACTTTATACTAAAGCATGCTATATTAAAGTATATCATCATATTATATATTCACCGTATACATCTATTCATGCGGAGTCCAACAAAATTGTTTTTCTATTTTATAATTTTTCTGTGATTTATTTATTATGTTTTTTTAAGGATTTAATCGAAATAAAGAAAAGAGAAAAATACAAAACCAACTTCAAAACTGTTTATGGTCTGGGAGTTGAGATGAATAATTTTAAAAGTTGAGAGAAATGTTTTGCTTGGTTTTAAAGTTTATGGACAAAAAATGAACTTTCGCGAAAACTGAGAGATGTAGGCCTTGTTTAGTTTAAAAAAATTCAAGATTCTCTATTATATCGAATCTTTAACGCATACATGGAGCATTAAATATTGATAAAAAATAACTAATTATATTGTTTGCCTGTAATTTACGAGACGAATCTTTTAAGTCTGATTGAACAATAATTACCAAATACAAATGAAAGTACTATAGTATCCTAACCCAAAAAAATTTGCAAACTAAACAAGGCCGTAATGTGGAGTTTTTCCTTTTTTGAAGGTGATTTGCTAGCCCATGTCAAACGAGCAGACGCCGGCCCGTCTCAAAGCAAGGTACTATGGACTACGGAGGTAGAATTTTCCTTTTAATTGGAGCCTCGTTGCTTAACTTCGCAGGATTATCAGAATAAAAGAACACTTGCCGATCGAGGTGTCTGAGAACTAAGAAGAGCAGATGGCGGCTCATCTCGAACCAAAGTACTGCCACGGAGGCAAGTTTTTCTTTTCAATCGGACATTCGGACCTTTATTGCTTAACTTTGCAGGATTACAATCAGAATGCAAAGATCGAGGTACCCCTAACCATGCCACAAGCTTGTTTTACATACATGAGCGACTAGCAGAAGAAAGTTCGTGATTAATATTCCTGTTGAGATCCCTGGTCACCCAGGATTGCAGGGAGGATCTGCTTTCGAAAACGCAGACCGTAGCGCAATAAGAACTCTCAGTTATCTAACAATAAAATAACAGATCTAATTTAAGTATTTCGTCTAAAATTTTACAGTACCTTTCTTAAACTTTGATCACAGGGTTCAGATGGCTCGTCAGCAAAGTGGACCTATCAATCGTGCATACAACTGTAGCACGTTCGTTTGTTTGTGACAAATATTATCCAATCATAGACTAACTAGGATCAAAAGATTCGTCTCATGACAGCTAAACTGTGTAATTAGTTTTTGTTTTCGTCTATATTTAATATTTCATGCATGTGTCACAAGATTCGATGTGACAGGGAATCTTGAAAATTTTTTGGTTTTCAGGGTGAACTAAACAAGGCCTAATTCACATGGAAAAATGGAAGTCCCAAAATTGCAGCCAACCAATACATAACAAGACTGTCCACAGTCCACATGACTAAAGATAAAACTAAGAGTCTAAGACACATCTTCAAATCTTCCAAATTAGTGTTCATAAGTTCTATACTGTTTGTACCTACAGGTGAAGCCAGCTGTTGGTGCAGCATTATTATCATGGTAGGTATGTGGAGAACGAAAACATGTGTGCACAGATTTGAAGCTGTCACCAAGTCTCTGATCGCAAGCGTGCACAGAAACATATATACTGTACTACAAGATAGCATTCAGCAAAGTATGCTTTGCCTCAGTTTCAAATCTCTGATTGCAAGCGTCACAAAAACACACACATATATATATATATATATATATACACTCTACTACAAGATACCAGTAAGCAAAGTATGCTTTGCCCCAGTTTCAAATATCTGATTGCAAGCGTGCACAAAAACATATATACACTCTACTACAAGATACCAGTAAGCAAAGTATGTCATCTGTTGCTCATGCAAACAGCCAAGCAATGGGCATACTAGTATAGCAACCTGCCATGCATTCATCGCACAGATGCGCAATTATCAGGAAATTTTAAATTTCTTTTAAATAAACTAATGAAATTTTAACAATAAATATAGATCGAGCAACTTTATACAACTCTGTATCAAAAACAAAAAAATATTGCCATAGAAAGGTTTGCTTCTTTGTAAATGAACAAATGTTTACATGAGAATTAGTACAAACCAGGACTCCAAAATTTACAAGGACAAAAAATAACTAAAATTCAGTAAAAGCTACCTTGAACTATCATAACAGTGAAGTCATTTCTACCCTCACAGAATTTGAACTATTGACAATTTGACCCTCAGAATATGAACCACTGACAATTCATGTATTCACAGGACATAAATCCACCCAGACACCCAGTCATCTATGGAATGAGTTAAGGACACTGCAGAAAAACTGAAAACTACCATCAACCAAAAACTAGAGCATGAGGGACACTCCACACAAACCAAGGACATTTTACTAGGAAATGGAGTGACAGATAACCACAGTTCACATGACACAAAGCAAAATCTCATTGAGTACATCAGTGAACCATGAATACCATCCCCACAATAACAGCAGAAAGAAAGAATCTAATAAGCACCACCAAGAAATTCATAAACGGAATGAGCACCTGTGCAGCAATTCCAGTACCATGGCAACAAATAGCCACGTTGAGGCCATCCATATGCCAGAGGGGCAACCAATGAAATCATAGAGCCCAATAACATGTAACATAAAAATTGATGGAACATGTAAACAGAGTTCATAGATCCTATAATGAACAGATACAAAACATAGTACATAGACACCATAGGATCCGTATAGTACACTCTTTAGCACAACCATTGAAAGTAGGCACATGAGTAACAGCACAGGTGCCACACTCTTCTTATCAGAGTTCAGCTTCTTATGACCTCCTGCTAGAAGATATTTGAGAAAGCATTCAAAATCTGCAGAAGCAGAGCAGATACCTCAGCGCCCCCTTTCAAAATTAATGCGGGACCTCCCAGATCCACCATCATAATCGTCCCTCATTGAGGACCCACCACTCGCCTTCATGGTTCCTCCACCTCCAATCTTCTCCACAGCTTTCTTACCCTTCTTCACCTCAGTCAAGAACTGATCCAGACCAAATGGATCATTTTCTTCCTGCTTATCGAACTCCACAGGCCTGTCTCGCTTGCCAGTCCTCTCTGAAGCACCAGTAAATCCCTTGTCAGGCTTGAACCTCTCAGTCTTCATAACCTTCTCCAACTGCTCATCTGCATCACCATATACATCTGAATCCCCATCCTTCTTAGGCCTGTATAGTGTGGACATCGTGGACTGAGCTGTGAAGAGACCCTTAGAATAGATGTTGTACTGATCATCTGTGGCAAAACCTGAGTCCATTCCCTTGTCCTGGTTGAACAGCCGCTGATCATACATGACCTCACCACCTTTTGCACCACCAGTGCTTGCCATACCAAGAGCAATCTTCTCACTGATATCACGATCCCTGTCTCTAGTGATCTTACTCTTCTTGCCCATTGCAGCATCCTTGGCTTCCAGCCTCCTCTCCCTCTCCCTCTCACGTCTGCGCTCCTCACGGATTCTATCACGCTCAATCCTTGCTTCCCTCTCTTCTCTAGACTCCCTGCGCTGCTCACGCGGTTCACGTGGTTCACGTGGTTGCTCCATATCCATATCTTCATCAACAGCCTCAACTGCTCCCCTGCCGCCACCAGCTGGTACACCTGACGGTGCAGGCGGGGCACCAGTCCTCTCCATACGTGCCCTTTGTGCAAGAGCCCTAAGCTCTTGCTCCTTCCTCTCCTTCTCCTTCAGCATAAGTTCCCTCTGAACCTTGGAGCGCATCTGCACTGCCTCCCTCGCCTTCTGCTCTGCCACATACAATGCTTCAGAAAGCTTTGCAAAATTATCATTGATCTGCACCTCCTGCAGCCCCCTCCCATCAGCCGCCAACCTCTTATCAAGCGGAATCGTGTAACCCTTCGGATTTTTCCAATTTGAAATGCAAGGTGGGATCTTCCAATCCTGCTGATCCTTCACTGTAACCGGCCGTGGCGGCGAGTGCATCACTGGAACAGGTGGTGACCCAGATGCTCGGGGCACACGCTTGTGCTTGAACTTTGGTGGCTCAAGAGGATCCACAGCCATCTCTGACATCCTAATGATCCTCTCCTTTGCACCTGAATTGAAGGCCGCGGATTGCTGGGACGGCTTATACTTGATGAACTTGGACTCAGAATCATGAGTCGGCACATTCTTGGGCTGAGCTGCAGAGAGGCGGACGTTGACAACCTTCTCCAAGGCGGCCTTGGTCCGTTCAGTGGTCTCCTCGATCTGCTTCTGCTCCTCGTCGTCGTCTGACGTCGCCTGGGAATCGGCAGTGGCTATCTTCGGCACGAGGTCGCTATGCTTGGAGTAGACGATCTTGCCTGCGTTCTCACCTTGCTTGACGACGGCGTCGAAGGCGACGCTGCCGTGCGCGTCCACGGTGAGCGCAAGGATCTTGGACCCGCCCTTATCATCGCGGCGTCCCATACCGAGCGGGTACTGCGCGACGTGGATCTCCGGGAAGGCGCCGCCATCGCCGAAGTCCTCCGGCCGTCGCGGCACGAACCCCGTCCGCTTTCCGTACGGCGGCACGGGGCGGGCGGCGGCCGCGGGCCTCGCTGCCGCGGCCGCCTGCGCCGACTCCCCGCCGTAGCGCTCCTTGAACCAGGGGTCGCTGCTGTGGTCGTAGAAGGTGGACGCCGACGTCTTGGGCGCCGGTAGGAGATCCTTGAGCGTCGCCATGGAGGCGGCCGCGCGCGCGGCGCGTTGGATCTACGGCTACCTAGGGTTCCGGCGAGTCGCCTGGTGGGGATCGGGGCAAATCGTGGAGGAGGACAAGCTAGGGTTTGATTCTAATTTGGGGAAAGTGATAAGGGTGTGACTCTGACTAGGACGGTAGGTCAAGGGCAAAGGCGGCGGCTACTGGCTGGGTTGGGCTGGGCTTTTTGCCGATATGAAAAGGCCCGTTTCAGAAGCGAAACCGTTTATTTAAATCTGCATTTACTAATTGTTTTTATATGGGATCTTTATTTAGATATTTTATTTTCAAATTTTATGAAATACAATTGTTGCTTTTACTTAATTATGTTATTTTAAATTTACTGTTTATTAATTATCCTATGGTGTAGGTTTTTTATTTTCCAATTAATCTCGTATTTTCTAGAACATTTCGACAAATAATTTTCTTTGTTTGAAGCTATTGTAATAATCCAAATCTATGATCCAAAGAATCACCAAGGTCTCCGGCGATCGGGTATATGTATATTCTTTCCATGATCATTCTTGCTAAGCGCGACCTAGTTCTAGATTCCTTATAATAGAACTTATCCACTTAAGTTTAAGTTTTCATCAACATGAGTGGTTGCGTTTTTGGATAATTACTATTCTAGTGACTAGTGATAAGGTGCCATATCCGCCGATAACGAAACATATGCCAACTTCATTAGTTTCAATATCTGTCGTCGTAGTCTTTTGAATGCATCGCATTAGCCAATTAGGGATGGTATACAATTTACTCGGGTGCGAAGTATTGTATACATGTTTTCATTGGAATGTAATGTAAAGGTGAACATAATAAGGTTGTTTAAAGGCCAAACAAAAAGAACTAATGCCACGGCACTTGGTGACTTAAACATGGCTGTCGCTACTGTTGGTGCGTATGCGTTTGAGTTTGAATAGGTGAGTTCGAGTTTATGTCTGTTTTCCGAAAATGTTTTTTTTAATAACGAATTAAAAAGAAATTCTCGCTGGGACTCCCTCCAAAAGTCCAAATGTGCCGCCCGCCGGCCCGCCTAATCCAGCCTTCCCGGTTCCCGCCACGGACCAGTCGCCGTGCCGTTTCGCTCGCAGAAACCCGCGAATCCGCAGCGCGGAACCCAGATTTCGAAGGAAGCAGCACCAGCTTGGCAGATCAGATCGCGGCCTCTCTCTCTCTCTCTCTCTCTCTCTCTCTCCGGATCCGCGGCGATCGCGCTCGCGCGTGGCCGCGTGCACGTTATCCCCTCACGGTCACGCATCAGACACGTACGGCACGCAGTTGAAAACGGGCGGGCGGGCTTTCCATCGGAGGTTTTCAGATGGGGGTACGGCGGTGCTGTGCCTGACTGTGCGCGGTGGGCTGGGGCCGTGGCCGTGGCTGCGCCGGCGTCGTCGACCGGACGGACGCCCTGCCTCCTCGCTCCGAACAGCTCCAGATCTGTCGTTTCCCATGATTGATAGATGCATCGCAGCACACCAGCTGCAGCAGAGCTAGTCCTTCCGGTGCCAGCCGGTCCTCGTTGGCACGTCCCCGTGTTACGGAGTAAACTGTTAGTCTTATCGCTGGAGTCACACTGTTACACGCGCTAGAAAGCAGGAGCCGATCCGCTGAATCCGTGAAGCCTGACAAGATTCCGAGGGCCACGGGCACGTACGCCGGCTTGTGATGCATTGTATTGCAGCACCAGCCACCACACCAGGAGGATTGCCCGGGGCCGTGCCCGTGCCCGTGCGTACGTCGTCCAAACACACCATTGAATTCCGTTGGCTTCATGTGTACGGAGTGTACCGGGCCAGAGCCTGGACCTGCCATGCCATGCCAATGGTGTGGTGTGGTGTGGTTGTGGTCACCAGCAGGCAGCAAAACTCACTTTTTAGACAAGGCGCCCGCGGCAATTCACGCTGCAGAGGAAGGGGACAGGGAGGGAGAGAGACACCGAGACGCCACAGCGCGCGTAATATCTATCTAGTCATCTGATGATGCTGATGGTGTTGTAAACGAATACACGCACTGCCATGGCACAACAGTGTATCCGCACATGCCTCTGCGGCCGCAGCTGTGCTGCGTGCGCCCATGCAGCAGATCATGCTCATGTATACAGTAGCAGTCCATTTTCCATGGACTGCATCGCCATCCAATGCCAGGCACATGAGTACAGGCAGGCAGAGGCAGCAGCAGGGTCAGGTGTTACACGGGTGTTTCAGCGCTGAGCCTCTCGACCGATCTTTGAAGGGGCTGTTAGCGAGTCAAAGCAGGAGCGCACTAGGGCCAACCAAGCGGGGTGCGTGACAACGAGGCGCGGGAGCAAAATGATCGAGCTGCTGCTGCTGCTGGCCAGGCGGGGGTGAGGGCGAGGCGATCGATCGAGATCCATGCAGGGCGACAAGTTAATGTGCAGCGCTCGATTAGGCTTTGGTAGCGCGACAAGCGAATGCAGCCATGCGTGCAGGTGGTAGCAAAGCAACCACCAGGCATGGGAGCGCAGCGCAGCGCCTAATGAGGAGGTCCAGGTCCAGGTCCAGGTCCAGGTCCAGCCCAGCCACGGAGGCAGAGGCACCACCGCCACTACTGACTGCTCGCCTTGCCTGCCGGTGCCGGCAATGCGATGCGATGCGAGGTCCACGAAACTGGGGTTGAGAGGGGGGCTCATCATCATCTTCCATTGTTGAGTCGATAACGGAGTCATGATAAGCTACTCTGCTCCAGTCAGTCAGGCCATGGAGCAGAGCAGAGGCAGATCGCTGGGAATGGGAATGTACAGCCTTCGATTGACCAATGATCATGGCTTGCAAGTTGCAGGCTCAGCTAGCGCCCGGAGGCAGCAGGATTCAGAGAAAGTATTTTTGCCTCGTTTGCAGACATGATTAAAGTATGTGCTTCACTTGCCTTTATGAGTTTATATGGCCACAAATCTTGCATATAAAAGGAAACGGTACATTTGGAAAGAACCTTCTGTAACAAATAAACATTAGAAATGTAGTACTACATTTGTCATAGATAAAATGCATTGCACATTTCTCTCAGATATGAAATGATCGTGCTATCAATCAATCAACATAACAAAAAGAATAAAAATGGGATCAGGAACATAGTGACTTTCATGTACTTTTTAAATAAAGCATATATAACTGCGATCCAGATTTGTAGCTTTCCACTTGCTCTTGGGAAAGCAAGCAACACAAGGAAAGGAACTATAATACTGACCGATCTGAGCCTTTCCCATTTGCTCCCACATGTAAAAGGAAGGAGCCCATCAGAAAAAGCAGTTGATTCAGGAAACAGCAACTGACAGTAGCCGGTTGAATGGTTGATACACAATCATTTTACTAGTTATCCTCTCTCATTTAATTATTTTTAGAAAATGAATGCCTCTCATTCATTTACTCCTCTTACCTCCTCTTCCGTATAGTATGAGGGAAGGTTACCTGCCTCCTATTCTATGAGGTGTGAGGAAGAACCCTAATTGAAAGCTCATGTGCAGAGCTTGTGTCTTAATTTGGTTGGGATTTGCCTTTGTCCAGCAAATGGCAAACAGGAGCTTGTCGGCATGACCGGGCCAGTGTGTTGTTGGATCTATAGCAATAGCTGTAAGCTGGTCCGGACATTTGGCTGGGACTGTCGCAGAAACTGTGATCATATAGACCCGCAGTGGTCAGTGCTGGGGCACCAATAGTATGCAGCACCAGCAGACTATAGTGTACACTTACTACAGTCTACACTACAGCATACTACCGTTACCTGGTAAGACAGAAGTATGCGTTCATGTTATCTAGCGCATAAATAAATCCGACAGAAGTCGGTGGAAAAGGAGGGCACAAGAAAATTTTGATTAGGAGCTAGAAATTCTCACAGGCTAATTCTTGCTCCTATTTCTATTTAAACAGGAATCAGGTTGCAGCAAGTTATGAAATTCTGCCGTGCAGAGGAATCTTGTGCACTAGTACACAAATGGTTTATACTGATGTGTATATCAGTTGTTCAGTGCTATGAAAAACTGAGGTCCAGGCAAGCCATGCACTGATGGTACATGGTAGAAAGTAATAATACAGCTACACTTCCGGTAGAGAACAACTGCCAGTTCAAGCAACAATCGTACTTGACATCATTGCTAGGCGACAGTGACCGCCCAGGACCAGGGTTCAAGAAATCCAATTGGCCCTTCGGGGTTTCCAGTTATTGGCCAGTTAGTAAAGGTTTCTCAAAACTCTATGTAAATGGTGCAATAGTGATAAGGGTCACATGAATGCATCTTCTCAGTTTTGTTTACAGATAGGACTCTAGTTGAGAATCAGATACTGCAAAGTCCAAGCACACTACAATGTTCTGCGGCAAGAGGATTCACCAGCATCGATCTAATGAAATACTATCCCCAAGCAGATGCAAATAATTAAAGGACAAGATCCTGTTATGCGCCCCAATTCAATCACATAATTTACTGACCTAGCAGCTGCAACCTTGAATATGATCAATTTTAAATTCTCATCTTTTACAGCCTGTTTGTGATCCAGATTGATAATAGAATGGATAAGACAGGATGAGTAGCAATCAAGGATAATCAGTGAAGGTACATTGGACATAATCAACTAATGGCCCAATGCAAACAAAATGCCAAAATGGAATGCCAAAAACCATATTATCATCAACAAAATGATAGCTCGTCATTAAGAAAAGAAAATATATATCTGTAGTTCATGAAATATATCAAATTGTTCTATTCCTCTGCCGCATCCATCTTTGGATTCTTCTCACTCGACAAATGTTCAATGCCCAAGGCAATCCTTGCCTAAAGTTCATTGCAAATTGAAGGAGCAAAAGTACAAAATGGTACGAGAGAGCTCTCATCTCTACAGCGTATGTAAGTTCCTTGTTCCCTCTCTACCTACACCAGCATCCCTGGACTCTAGGGTCTTGAATTCCCCTTACGGATGCCAATTGCATGAACTGGCTTGCAGCACTGGCTCACAGGACGCTGCTTGTTATTTTTTTTCTTCTTTATGAACCAAGTAGTGTGCATGTTTTGTTGTTCCATTGAGCAACTACTTGACTAAACCATAATCCTCAGGCGGCCAAACTAAATTTAAGATGATTGGACCAATCAAAAACTCCTAAAGCGGTGAGGAGCACACCTGAAGCATATCACAATTAGAGCAGACGCCTAGTAATCCTTCTCCTCTTGCTTGTCGAAGAACTATGGTAACATACTGCAGGAGAACCACCAGTAGCATCATCGCTTTGTTGACTCAGACAGGATGCAGCATCCAGTACACCAATGGGGCTTTGTGGCACAGAGGAAATTGATGATCCAGCAGACTTTAGGACAATGCTTCCCATAGTAATCTTCTCTTGGATCAATTCATGGCATCTTAAAACCCTCTCCTAAAACACATTAATGGTGTTTTAGACTAGTTCAGAAACAATTTGAGCAAGCTTTAATGGTAGGCAAAACATGGATAAACAAGTTTGCGCCCAGAGGCTACCATCCAATTATAAGTGCCATATGGTTTAGTTTAGTAGGAACATTGAGCTCTGAAATTATTACCTTGTTCAAATACTTGCAACTACTAGCAGCCCTCTCAATTACAGAACTTCTGCACTCCCCCATTGCAGCAAGAGCGACACTGGCAGCAATCTCTGAGGGTCTGAATACCACAAATTCAGCACCTGCAGACCCAATTGTCAAACTTTAGGAATTGATTGCTGCCAAATTGAGAATTTTTGTATACCAATCAATAAGCTCAGGAATCATATCTGACTGAATCCTAAATTGTACCTTTAGCAGTGCTCAAGACAAGATCGGAAGAGCGAGAGCGTGCGAGCAAGGAGGGTGCACCATGATCACTCAACTTATGAAGAAAATGTTCAACAAATGAGCAAGCAGTAACAGCATGCATCCTCCACTTTAAGGTACTCAGCACATGAAGCTCCATCCTTCTTATGGTCCTTCCCTCAAAAACAAACCTTGTCTCGGCTACCTGCCACACAAGTCAAAAATTACTTGCTGGAAAAGACAAACAAAACTTCACAATGTATGTGCAGGCAAGTGATGAGATCCATTGCACTGACTCACCTGCAAATCCAAGGGGAGTGGCACAAAAGTCTCTTCCATTTTCGAAGCCAAAGACAAGCATGCCACTGCCAAGAGCTGAGTCATCCAAGCTCTGTCTTCCTGCCATGATTTGGAATTGGATCTTCCTCCCATCAGCACTACGCAATTTGAGTAGGACTGTTTCCAGTGATACTAAAATTGCAAGACTTACAGGAAACTCATACGTGGAGAGGAATCTATCGAGGTAGTTCACAGACAATACTGCAGTCAACGGTGCGAAATTGTAATGCTCAGTGACCTATCCAGCAAAAAAAGATGCGGATTCAGTGAGCTTTGATGCTGATTTATGTTGGAAGAGATACCGATGAACATCAATCAAGTCAAGAACCACGATGAACTCTAAAAAAGAGACCTTTAAGCAAATCCGCGAGTCACATCTCACTAGCATCGCAGAGAAAGGATCTCATCGATCGATTAAGTGAACTTACCTTCCAAATCCAATCGACGGCGTCCTTCCTGACGGCGGCCAAATCCAGGTCCCCATGCCGTCGCTGAAGCTTCTGGGGGTACCCCTCAGCGGGCATGTGCTCCACCTCCCTCTCCACGAGCGCCGCCACGCACTCATCCGAGAGCAAGGGGAGCTCCGTCAAGAACCCGTCGACGGCGATCCCGGTGGCGGCGGCGGCGACGACGGTGTCGCGCGGCGGCGTAGCGGCGGCCGCCCAAGAGGACTCCTCCCCCTCCTCGTCCAGGCCGAGAATAGCAGCGTTGTCCTCCGCGCACAGCAGCACGGAGGCAGCGCAGTCATAGCCCGGCACCATGCTTGCCACGCCACCTACTTGCCAGAAACGGCACGAATGCAGGACTGGAGCAGCAGCGAGCAATCAATACACCAGCGAAGCTCTCTCTCCCCCCTTCCCCTTCTCGCGAGCTTATTGCTATGGCGTCTAGATTTGCTGCTCCTCCCCCTCCCTGCTCTCCCCTCCCCTCTTCCTCTTCTTGATTTATTCAGATAATATAGATAGAAAAAAAGGTAAATGTTTTTTTGCCTTTTTTTTTTCTAATTGTGTTCTTCTCAAGTGGAGAGGACAGAGGGGCGAGACAGAGGGAGGGGGAGGAGGACGCCGGCCAGGCCACTGCAGTGTGGGAAACAGGAGGAGAGAGGCCAGTGGAGAGCAGGGTTTATGTAGGGCGGCCAGGCGCTCTGCCTAGTGATGGTGGAGGTGATTTGGGATAGAGTTGAGGGGTTTTCTGTAAAATATGCCCTGCGACTTCTTTGGGGCTGTTTTGTTTTTGGCATTTTCCTAGGAGAGTTTTTGGAGCGCGGATCCTTTGCGCGCACGACACTGGATCGTGTTTTGCGTGAGGTGTGTCGCAGGGACAAGGCTTTTTCCGTTATCATCACTGGGTTAATGTATGCCAGTGAAATCGATGCAGGGTGCGTTGGCATTAAAGAGAAATCTAGTACTACTAGTTAACAAAACTCGTTGAGAAAATTATGTGAACTCTTTGACAAAATCTGAATTAACAGTACTAGTTCATTAATTGTTGAATTACCAAGGCGCCATTAAATTTTCTGAATTGGACAGCGAATTCAGGAATTTAATAGTTCCAGATCAAACCCAAACGTTCAGTTGTAACGACAGAATTTGACCTTGCACATGAATTGGCTGGGATCCTGATTCAAAACCTGGCTGATTGATAGCCAAAACTTGAGTGCCAAAATTTAGACAAGCTATTTTAATTCACTAACAGGACTTGCCATTTGGCTTACCAAATCTTTGGTAAAAAATAATGCCCAGCTTTTGGCAATTTTGGCTGTCTTCGCTTCATACAGCAGCAGCTGCGGCTAGCAGTTCTACTAGCTATAAGCCGCAGCCGCAGCCGCGGGGGCGTTTGGCAGGGCTGTGAGGAGCAGATTCTCGACGAGAATCGCTTCTGGTCAGCCGAACACAAAATTTGAACCCAGCTTTTCTATGAATCCAGTGAATCGCCCAAGCCCAAGGCCCAAGCCGGGCCCGTTAGTACGTTGGTGCCTTCTCCGGTAATTAAAAAAAAAACACCGCGGGCGACCAACCCGACGACCACCGGCGGCGACCTCCTCGCGCCGCCTCACCTGCCGGCTGCCGCAGCACGGCCGACAACGGATGCACGCAAGGCATTGCTACCAGCAGAATCCGGAGGAAGACGAGCGGAAAGTAGCGATCCGTGGAGGTCGGAATCTCACGAAAATGGCGACACCCCTTGCCCTACCTAAGTTGCGCTGCCCGACCACCCCCTCACCTCTCAGCCTTATCCGGAAGGGAAACGAGATGAGGTTAACCCTGCCCCGGCGAGGTGACGCCAGGCCGAAGGAGGCCGATCCTGAGTCCTGACACTTCTGGAGCCGCGCCTGCCCTCGCAAGCACGGGCTCTGTGAGCGGCTCGCCCCACCTCTCGCCATGGCCTCCTCGAGCTGCGCCGCCTTACCTCGTCCATCTCCACCTTCTTCCTCGATTTCGGTGGCAGCAAAGCCCACTGGCCGCCGAGGACGGACACTCGGAGAAAGAGGGATGGGGAAGAAGCTGGTTTGGACTTCCTCGGTCGAGAGTAGGTGGGGTTTGGGAGGTGGGAAATGAGCTGTGGGAAAGGGATACAAGGAGAACGTTATACCCAAACCCATGTTTGCATACTGGGAAACGGTTGTGCTGTATGGTCGGGAATGGGAATGGTATACGAGGAGAACGTTATACCCAAACCCATGTTTGCATATAGGGAAACGGTTATGCTGTATGGTCGGGAATGGGGATGGGATACGAGGAGAACGTTATCCTAGTGATTCTATCAGCGAAGGGGATGGGATTAGCTGGGAAATGACGATTTCTTGCTTGCCTGTGTCTCCAATCTCCAAATTGATCTCGTCCTCCACAAATTGCCTCGTGCCTACCGGAGTTGATTTGGGTTATAATTCTTGTTCTCAAATTTATTATCCAAACACGAGAATTGGAATGATGAACCAAATCTATCTCAATCTGTAGCTGCTCTGAAGCTTAAATTCCGTTGGCCTAATCCAAACCGAGCTTTGAATGATCTCGAATTCATATGTCAAGATAAGTGTATTCATGTTAGTAGTGGTTCAACTTGGGGTCTGGCAAAAAAAAAAAGCATAGAGATTAAATAATCAAAGTAAAAGCATGGCCGACATCACATTTTGATTTTGCTCCGTTTCAGTTATGTTCATTTTAAACATATTACCTCCCATAAAAAATAATGGACGCATTTCACTTTTTTCACAAATTATAGGCTTTGTTTGTTGCTGGGTACGTTGCAACCAAGCCGAAAACGTAGCCAATATGTTGCCTCGAGTAAGACATGTGAAAAAAAAGATTTTGGAATTATTTATTAAAAATGAACCGTTCCTAGTTAGTATTTTTTGTGATGTAGATTGGAACAGTAAGAGCATTTCTAAGGGTTATGTATTTTTAGTTTTGTATTTGATGGAGTTTGTAAAATTTCAAATAAAAATGGCAATGATAAAAAGTTGTGATCTCCAACGATTTTACATTTTCACTTGGCATTTGAGGGAATTTTGGGCCCACACTTTTTTCCCCGAAAGATTTTTCTCTTGGCGCGCGATTTTCTTCGTCGCCGTTCGCGCGTCGCGCGTCTTCGTATCGTGGCATTCCTCGCTTAGCCATCGTCACCCCGTCCAGGTCCTCGCGTCGCGTCGTTTGGTCCTCACCCGTCATGAACCTGGCCCCGTCCTGAACCTCGCTCGTCCTGATCCTCGCCTCGTCTTGATCCTCTGCGGCAAAGCTTCGCGGCAAAACTTGGCGGCGCTCGCGCGTGGAGGAATCGCACGGGTGGACGAAACACAGCCCGAGTCGCGCGGGCGTGGGGACGATCACGATTTGCAAAGACTGGGGGGCTTGGCATATATGCAGAGTCTAGACCTCTAAATGCCAAGTTATGCAAATTGCAAAGTCTAAATGCAAAATCATTGGATAGCACATTTTAAGTTTTTTTTGCAAATTAGTAAATGTAAAGTCTAAATGCATAACCCTTGGAGATGCTATAAGCCGAATGGAAGAGTAAAGTGAAAGCATGTAATCTTTATAAATAAACAATGCAGGGACTTTCAGAAGAGCCCCGCTCCCATGATCGAGCGTAGAGATGGAAAACGCTGAGACGAAAACTGCCATTAGCAGTTGAGTATTTCCAACAGTTTGCTCAATAGTTAGCTTAATATAAAAATTTTATCACAATAAAACCATAAAAGCCGCAGTTATGAACTATTCTAATTAATTATAAAAAATCGTAAATCTAAAACTACAACAAAAATTTGTACTAAAGCATACTATGTAATATAATCTATTCATGTGGTTATAATTTGTTATGATTTATTATAATTTTTAAATATTCAACTGAAATAAAAAAAAGACAAAAATGTTTCACTGTAACAAAACCTCTATCCAAAACCACTTGGGAGTTTTTTGGCTGGTTTTGAAAAGTTTAGGAGTGGAATAGGGTGAAGTAGTTCACCCTGCGTAGTTTGGGGAGTTTTAGACTTTTTTCTATGGAGAAAAGCAAACATGACTTATAATTTAGAAACGTTTAAGTATATATTAGTATCTTGTGCATCATATACTTAGCGGTTCTCACACCTGTGTATGGAGGGAGTATGGACTAAACACGAGAAAGACCGGACCCGCTTATGCGCGCGGATGCAGACCACAAACTTGTCTCCGTGAAATCGTGTGCACAGCTAATCCCTCCCAGGACGGAGCTGGAGGAGCCGAGAAGCCAGGAGCAGGAGCTTTGCCAGCACGAGCCAGGAGCAGGAGCAATCGCCAGCTCTGTTCGGCTGTACAAACTGTTCGAAGGGTTGCAGCCGCAGCAGCTGCTCAACTGCGGCCAGCCTAAGCAAACGAGCCATCTTGCAAAAATAGGCAAATAGCACAAACCGGGACACGTAGGAAAGCGATTCGGGGGCGGTCCGTCGTTCCAGTAGCCAGCTGGCACGTGGGAATGAATGCCGGCCTTTGTACATAAAAATCGCTCCTCCAAAGGGCTAAACGCAAAAGCTCCATGCCGCATAAAAAAACCGTTTCGCCCGGGCCATGAGCCCAACCCGTCCTGGCCCAAGAAGCCGGGTTTATCGAGCCGAGTTTCGGCTCCTCCAGCTTCGAGCTCCGTCAGGCAGCTGCTCCTGCTTGCGAAACGAGCTTCGAGATTGCTCCTGCTTTCCACTTGCAGCAGCTACTAGCCTGGCTTTAGCGGCTTTCTGCTGGCTGCTGCAGGCCTGCAGCTGGGACCGTAGCACAGCCTGCCGAACCCTCCGTCTCTAATATCATGGATGTTTACCGTCTAAATATCGTGCTTTACTATGCGACTGCTCGATCATAGCGTAGAAACATGATAGTAGTAATACGTACATGATCTCAAGGGAAAGAAAATCTTGTTCCTGTTCTAATCCTTAAGATCTTAAGTAAATACTCTTTCCGTTCCAAAATATACTAAGCAAATGATTAAGAAAAAAATCATATAAAATTGATTTTCCATTATTTTTTCTTATAATATGTTGGCATTTGCTAGAGAATCAATATCATCTCGGAGCACTTTAATACAAATTTATATCAAAAGCTTGTAACTCGAGTTGGTACTCTGTGAGGCCTCGCCCGGCTAATGGTAATGAAAGGCACATAATTCAATAAAACACATAGAAACTAGGATGATTTCTATGTTTATTAATTAAGGCATAAACAAAGTGAAATGGAATATGGTATTGAAATTAAGAAAAATAGGAAGAAAAATATTTCCTTAGATAAGAAACTATATCTACACGAAAACCAAGTATAAGAAGATGTGATAGTTAAATATAGAAGGAAAAATATATGTGATTGGATAAAAAATATTTTAAAAAGATTATCTACTAAATATTTTAAAAAGATTATCTACTAGGAATGTAGTTTTTAAGTGTAACGTCTATATAACTTGGCAAGTAGGAAAAAAAAACTATCTCATAGTTTTTTAAGTTGGAATTGCCCTTTTAACTTTGGCACACTGGTGCATGCGCATTGATGCGCACACAGAATTGCCCTTTTAACTTTCTTCAGCCTGCATGACCAGCCAGGCTGCCATGTCATCGCCCTGCCACACCACCATGTATGGTGTGACAGTGTTACAGTGCCACGTCATGTTCTGTGGCACGGTCAAAGAGGTTAGTTTTTTTTAAAATAATTATAGTTTTAAAAAAAATATCTAAAATAAAAAATAATGTCTTTTAGGCAATATTCTTATTAAACTATTGCTACTATCCACTCTTTTAGGTAACTTCGAGGAATTGTTGTAATTAAATAAAAGGCCATGAAATAAGGCTAGGACACAAAGTCGTCTTGGACAAAATCCTAATAAATCTCTTAATGCGCCACAACAGCCTAAGTGTGATAAAACCAAAAAAGAGCCACTAGGCCTTATATATCGTGAGAAATTACCAGGCGCATTTCGCCGGAAACGACATAAAGAAAGGTGCATCTCAGTGGGGAATCAGGTACCCGGAAAAGGTAGGTGGTAGAGGAAGTTTCTCGCAATGGCGACGAAAAAATAAACAGTGGCTTCAAAGTGGAGGGCGAAAAAAGGGTGAAACCATTTCCACCTCCACTCCCATTGATTTTCTGTGCAGTGCCAACTGGAGACGGTGGCATGTTTGCTTCGACTTGGGAATTGCAGTGCAGGGCTTTGCCAGGTTTGCCTGATCATGATGACAGCACAGCGGATGCAAATTTGTCGCTGGGAGAACCGGACGACCCATGAATCGTTTTCCACGTAGCACTTACTATTTTGATAGGACGCCGATTCTTCTTGGCCCTTGGGAATTCCGAATTCTCGACGATTCTGCGCAGATTTTCCTCACGGCGACAGTACGAAATGCGTACGCTACACTCACGTCGTGCAGACGCGGCAAAGGTAGAGCTTTCGCTGTTTCCGTTTAGCTTTCCGTTTGCTCGTACTTCCGCTGTTGTTTATTGACGAAATCGTGCAGTGGGCGGTGCCCATCTCTCTGCCCGTCCCATCATCTCCTGCTCCACGATTAATCAATCATTCATTTCGAACAAATTAGTCCTCTGATCGGTACGCTTCCCTTGATCGTATTGACCACCAACTGCGCAGCGTTCAAATCCCCCTTTGTATATATATAAATATATAAAAGCAGCAGCAGCAGAGCAACGCCAATGCCAGCCGTGTTGCGGTGTTGCCCTTGCCCATCGCAGCCAGCGACGATCCAACAGCGCACGCGCTGCAGAAGCCCTCGCGTCGCGTCCACGGAGATCCCGACCGACGGGTGGAGGCCGCCGCTGCTGAGCAAGCGAAGCGGAGGAAATGGTGTGGCCGGCCGTCGCCGTCGTCGTCGTCGTCGCCTCGTCGGGACAGGCAGACAGGGGAGGAGTTGCAGCTCTGCCCGTGCAATTCGGGAAACGCCGCACGCCATTTGAGGAAACGAGGAGTCGCTGGCGGTCTTGGCCCGTTCGATCGGCACGAGGGCAGCGTCGCCATCCGTTCGATCACCGGCCTTGCATGGACCCGCCTGTTCAATTCGGATCAAAGCGTGAGTGTGAACTCCGACAGCAGTTTGATGGGTGGGTGGCTGCGAGCTTTGATGGACGCATCGGTCGTTCCATCCACTCGAGGCAACGGCATGGCATGGATGGCGAAATGGCTGGCAACCTCGCTCGCGTAGGGCGGCAGGGCAGGGCAGGGCAGGGCATCCTTCGACCACCAGCCACGGCCTCGGGGTGAGTCGAGTCGGGGTCGCTCTCCCGCGGGCGGCCTGCAAAGTGGAAGGCATGCACGCTCCGTTCTGTTGGTGCCGTGCCGGGCCATGCGAGCAGGTCAGCAGGGCTCCCGTTGGCGGTGGCTATATAGGCTGTAGCACGATGGCATCAGCCATGGCCGCGCGGACCACCAGAGTAGTAGCTAGTAGCCATCAATGAACGCGATCGAAGCTGGCCCTGCTGCCCCTGCTGGGCGTTCCGTCACTTGTCATGCGTCTTGGTTTGGTGGACGTCTCTCTCAGGTCTCTGCCCCGCTGTTGTCTCGATCGACTAATTGGCTGTAACATCTATCAGTCTTGCAAAACTCCATCTGCAAAGGAACAAAATCCAGGGCAACTAAGCACGGCTCCACTCTGAAAGATATTCTCCGTGGCCTGTTCATTTATTTTAGTTTGATTAATAACACACACCTTTCGTGGACTATATCTAGAACGACCACCACCGAATAAGATTGTCTCATGTGAGAGTGATAAGCACCAAGAGAAGTAATAATTAAAGCGGCCGGTACATTTTCCTTGGCGCGAAACCGTCGTATGAAGATCTTTACAGAACCAGTAAACGAGGGAAACCAAAATATTCACATGAGAGGCAAGGTGATGTCATATTTCAGGGGCATTTGTTCAATATAGTAGCCGATAAGAGCAATCCCCATTTCTTTTCATGATTTCCAACACTTCTCTCGACATGATGCAGTTTTTTCCGACAAAATATTCTTAGAAACGATTCACGTGAGAAGTAGGGCAGCACGCAATTCATTTTCCAAATACTGATGCATTTGATTATTTATAGCTAGCTAGCCGATAGAGCAATCCGCCTTTTTTCTTAACGTGTCTTTGTCCGCCACGATAATTTCCAGATCCTCGTTGTCATTGTGATCGAACGTGTAAGGATTCCACAACGGTTTCCGCCACCGGACGACTTATATATACAGAGAAAAATTCCATGTGTGTATTCGTAGCCGCCCTCGGATTCCCCCGCTCCTGGACATGTCATGTTGCTCTCGAATTCGTGCGATCGTGCCCATTTTCCGCGGATTTAATAGGGGTAGTACGCGATCGCGCACTACTCCACGAGACGGAGGATGTTGTTTCCATTCGGTTGACTAGCGCCTAGCTGCCAGCACTGCTGGTGTGGTGTCCCCATGTTGGAGTGTAAATTGTCCCTGTCCGCCCGCCCGGCGATCTTTCAATCGATCGATCGATCGATCGAGTCATCCAGCCGAGTTATAACATCTTTATCATATCCAATAATTCCCATGCCCCGATCTGGTCTGGTCTCGGTGGCGTTGGCGAGGATAGCATGCACCGGATCGAGGGACACCTAGCATGAGCGGAGTTGGTGCCCGAAACAAAAGTAATCACCCATCGCTTTTGCACTGTTTGGTCCGGAAGCATCTGATGCCCCCAGCCATGCTGGCCACGTATGCACGTACGCCTCCACGTCGATCGCCGGCCCCGGCGTGTTTTGGGAGCACATATATTATGTGAGTAGATAGGGTAGAACCCATCATCCGGCCAGCCCGGCCGTTCGATCGGCTCCGATCCATCGGTCGGTCGCCATATATCCCGGGGGCGGCTCCGATCGGATCGGCGGGCGATGGATGTGGGGTGGGTGTCATCGCACCGCAGACATCGCTCTCCATCGACCACCTGCTTCCGTACGATCATGGAGCCGGCCACGTAAAAAGGCATTTTCACCCTTGCTGCAGCTCCGATCCTGATCCTACTAGCTGTCTGTCAGCTTCACTCACACTCCCTGGAGTAGAATCAAAGCAAGGCTTACGGACGGCCGGCCACACTGGAGCCGCTCAAAGGCTAGTAGCGTGCGTGGAAGATGGTCCTGATCATTTCATCACTCCCCTCCCCTCCCGGTCCTCCTTTTCTTTTTCAGTCAGGAAAACATAATAAAGATCGCCGATCGATCGCTGCGAGGGACGACGGCTATCATTTCTTCACATTGCTCTTGTTCCTTCGGTAGATCTACATCCAAACGTACTACTACTGCTCACCTGCGTGCACGCACGAGCACGACGCGGCAGATCGATCGATCGGCTCAACGGCCGGGCCGTGTCATCAGTGATCGATCCGCACATCGATGGACGATCCATCCATCCATCCATCTCGATCGATCGATCTAATAAAGACGACGCGCGTGGGTCGCGTTACGTTTATCAGAAGCTTTGGAACGTCTCGCTGGCTAGCTGTTCCCCAGTAAGGAGTACGTGGCGCGGATCGCTAGACGCAACGGGTTACAGTCCAATCCGCAGATCTAAAGCGGCAGGTCCCAGGAGCCTTAGAACATGCCCGCGGGTACGTAAGCGCTGCCGTGATCGATCTGCCTGTTCTGCTCTGCCCTGCTCGGCGCCTCGGCCTCTAGCTCTATCCCCTCCACTCCACTCCACGCCGCGAGCGCACAACACATGCGGTGCTTTTGTTTTTGTATCGCCAGCATCCGAGAGGCAAATGGCAGTGGGTGGATGCTTCGAATCTGATCCCCCCATCATCCCCGGCCTCGAACGTGCCATGCACAGCGTGGCAGCTGCGATGGCGCATGTATGCACAGGTTTATTACTTACTCCTATAGGCTAAGTAAGAACCGACATCGCGTCGACGGAAAAAATAATCCTGCCCGGCCTTGTTAAAAGGGGCTGAATGAAATCCAAAGCACGCAGCGGCTGATGCTGATGGCCTCCAAAAGAGGCTCTCGAGTAAACTAAGGCCAGGGCCATCGAGGACAGCGGCACAGGGGCGGCAACATGCCAACATGCGCGGTGTCCCCGGCCCCCCCAGATTTGCAGTCAGATCTCCACCAACTAGCTCGCTCCCCCCCCGCGATCGATCGACCACACCACATCAGACGCATGATGAGGGTGCCGTCGCCCGTCTCGGTGGTGGTGGTGGTGGTGGTGGTATTAGTATATAAAGAAGCGTATCGCACCGACGAATGGTGGCGAGCAGGAGTGGCCACGCAGAAAATTGGCCGCCGGGCCGGTGCGCGGTGCGACTCGCTCGGTTCCTCTTGGATTCTTGGTGCGCGCGTTGTCGTTCGTGCCCCGCAGCCCCCGGCCAAAGCAAAAGACGCAAAGGGATCGGGAGGTGTCCCAAGTCAGATTCTAACGTCTCTGCCCCGCACCCGCACCCGCACCCGCACGGTTGGAGACGAGCGAGGACCACAACACCACCACACGGCTCGGGCCGGTTCGCGGCTCGACGTACCCTTGCCGTCCGTGCGTCCTTGGCGGTGGGCGGTGCGCGGTGGCGGGCGTCGCCACCGTACGTACGTGTGCAAGCTAGCTGGTCCGATCCGTCGTCGCTAAGCCCGACGACGACGTGAATACATTAGCTTATCCTAGCTCCCAAGTCCCATGCATCGTTAAGGGAGGTAACGATATCTTTTCGCGTGCAGCTGAACTAATAACTAGGGTAAAGTAGGATAGATTATGACCGCGCAACGTAACTTTTAATTTGACCGGCCGGTAGAGACCGAGCAAACCCCGCGACAGCAGAGCTCCAATTGCCGTGCGTGTTTACGTGCGAAGCCCGGTGAGCGCGGCCGCGATCCGCGAACCGTTGTGCTGGTGGTGCATGCGCCGGCGATCAGGAAGCCGGATTTGAATGCATGCGCCGACCGCCGCTGGACGTCCGTCTTGATTGCCCACCGCCGAGCCGCCCCCGATGGGCCAGCACGTACGCCCACCTCCGATCCGGCCATGCTGCGCGCAGTGGCGCCGGCACACGCTGCCACGCTCGGCTCCGGATCTATGTCCGGACCGGACTATCCTAGCGTATCTTCTCATTCACTCCTCGCGACACCATCTCCTACTAGGCCCTCCCCAGCTAGCTGCTCGGCGCCACACAGGCCACTGCGGCGACGCGTATACACGCACGTACGCCGGTACGCGCATTGATCGGACAGGGGCATACGTATGTACTTGCCGTTGCCTGGTCTCTCTGTACGAGTGGCAGAGCGCGGACCAAAAGGGTCTCTCTCTGTGTGTGGCACGCGGATGTCACGTGAGGGAACTAGCGATTCACAAGACGGGGAGGGCCGTCTCCCTATCGAGATCGGAGGCCTTTTGTGCCCGTCGTTACCGCGATTCTATACTAGTTGCTCGCGCATTACGGATTTGCGGTTGCGGGGGTATGCCGAGTGCGTGCGCCGCCACGGATCATGAGGCGCGCGTCGGCGTCGTGCGTGTCGGATGGATCGGTCAAGCACCAGGCTACCACCATCGGGGCGCGAGTAAACAAACGCTCTAGCCGCCCACGCGGACACGGCGTGGCAGGCCGATCGCTGCAGCCATGTGCTAGATAACAGCCACTACCCCAGTAGCATCACGGGCGGCCGGGCGTGCCTGCCGTCGAGAAAAAGAAAACCTAATATTCGGTAGCGGGATAACCATTTGGGGAAAAAAAAGAACTGTATAAAAAGTTTATATTATAAAACTTGCCAGAGTAGAGAGTTCGTGTCTGCTTATAATAGAAAAAACTTTGATGAGAAACAGGAGTAACTGAGTGAGTGATGTCATACATACATCATTAAATACTGGGCCGATTTAGCAGAAGGGCACCATCCAGCCGCGCGTGGAAGCCCAGTGCCCCCGGAAAATTCACCGGACAGGGTCTCAATACATGGGCCTAATTTGTGCCACATTATCATTGGGCCAATGAACAAAAAAAATGTCAGGAAAACAAATATCTAATTTTACCTCCTGATCGCCATAGTCAGATTTTTATCGTCAAGTTTCAAAACCAAACATCTTATCTTATAAACTCTCAAAATCATTCAATGCCCTATTTTGAATTTTTACTTTTTTGTTAAAGATCTAGTAAATACTTGATAAGCCTATTAATCCACATAAAATGTCTTCTAAAATTGTAGAGAAAACTCAGTAGAGATATTTTTGGGATACGACGAATCCAAATAAAGTATTTACATGTTGTGAATATATCTTTAGAAACTTTCAAATATTATATTTGGAAATAGGAAAATGGAAAATAAATCATGAAAAATCTAAAAATTTCCAAAACATTTCTAATTGATGTCTAGAGTGTTTGAAAACTTTCCACAAAAAGACATAAGACACAGTTGGAACAAGTTCATAGCACGAATGCATTCAATATTAATGTATGTTGCATTCATGCTGGTTGCATCTTATATTTTTGCAACACAAAGTTTTAAAGACACTTTTACACATTGACTAGAATGCTTTGAAAATTTTCTAGATTTTTTGGGGATATTTTTATTATTTCCTTATAATTAAATACTTTGTTTTCAAGATTTTAGATATATTTTCACGAGCTCTAAATGTTCTACTTGGATTCTTCATATGTCAATCTATCTCTATGACTTTTGTCAACTTTTTTAGAATGTTAGAGATATTTTATGTTGTTTAAACATCTTGTCAAGTATTTACCTTTTTCTTAACTATAAAAAAAACAAAACCGTCTTTGAAACCACTTTAACCAGTACATGGAGGTAACTTGAGTGATTTTAGGAGTTTAGAGGTAAGATGTCCATTTTAGGGTCTGTTTGGAACGGAGGAATAAAAAATGTAGGAATAGGAGAAAATACAGGATTAGGAAAGGAATGTGGTGGTAAAACAGAGGAATTGAAAAACACAGGAATTTTACAGTAATGAGTGTTTGGAA